>JGI2924J29684_1078236_pt1 | contig 36646 bp, 41 predicted proteins | sample BenlonsequencITS_FD_29684 | JGI IMG/M metagenome (IMG submission 29684)
TCATCTTGCAGGGTCGCTGAACTCATCCACCTCAGCGTTCACCCTGCTCTTTAGTGTGCTACTCGTTCTATGACACCCTCTGATTAGTTTGGCGGGTAGTGTCCTAAACCCAAAGATGCTATCTAATAAGAATGATGGTTTTATCATAACTCCGGAAGGACTGAAAAGAATGGCTGTATTTTTACACCACTCATTTAAATACCGGTCTGAGGAGTTCTGTGATATCTATGGTGACCCCGAATCTAACACTCACACTCTGAATAGTGTTTTTACAATGGAATTACGTCGTCTGATCGCCTCATCAACCCTTTATAAACATATCAATGAATACACCAATTTAGAGCCAATAATGCTTGCAGGTGAAAGTAAGCCACGCCCGCCCTGGATGGTCTCGGTCAAGGTTAAGTCAGAGGAAAAATTTACTATAATATTTCCGGATGCTGTTAAGGAGTATTATAAATGGGCTTCCTTAAGCAATTATAAAAGAAAGATGTACGGTTCAGATTGTCTACTCGGTAGTGTACTAATTGAGTCTTCTAATAATACAGAAGATGAGAACCGATTTAGAGAAAATGGAATTCATCTTCCAGAGGAACAATGGTCGGTAGGAGAACAACAAATACCATCTAATGCTACTGACTCACTGTTCAAAGAATATGCTCAAACGATTCGTGAAGGAACCGATGATTTAGCATCTCTAAATTCATTTGACAGTATTACTGTAGTTGGGTTTGAACAAGCAGAAGGGCTTAGATCGGCGAATAATCCAGAGTACGGTAAAGTGTACGAATTGGGCGACGCGTATATCACGCCAATAAACCAGTTGAGAGATCCCAGTGATGTCGAAGATCTTGTTCAAAAGTCTGGGAAAGAGCGGGAAAATTAGTTACTACTGTGCTAGACAGTGGTCACAAGCGTCGTACTCACCCTCGAAAAGAGCAGGTAGACTCGACATTCAGTCCTTTGAATCTAACTTGCCCGGGTGGCAATCTTCTGGGTGTTTTATTAGTACAGACCTGAAACAGGTGTTCTGTAGCAGGTCAAAGCCCGATATAGAAGGTGATCGGCCTGGAAGGCCAGTACCCTCGCAGTACAGTGGGGTCCGGCCTCTCGAGGCAATGACCAGGGTTCGAATCCCTGTCGGAGCACTACTCCCTTCTTCCGATTCTTTCTGTGGCTTTCGGTCGTGAACCAGCAAGGAACAGGCCACGGTTTTGGGCAATTCGATTTGAGATTGTCTTCCCCGAGTCGCAACCAGGTGGGTTCAAACTGATCGCGGCTGTAGCATCGATAGGTACAGATGGTCTCTCAGTCGGAGATTGAGCGGCTCAAACTGGAAGCGGACACGATTATGACTCGCTACCAGGAAGTCGAACAGGTATTGGAACAGGCTCGGAACGAAGATGGAGAACACTGGGAGACGGACGAAATCGAACTCACACTCGAAACGCCACATGGCGAAGAGATCGATCTCGTGCTCGATTTACAGGCGAATCCGGCGGAGAACGCTCAAACGCGGTATGACCAGGTCGCCGAACTCGAAGCCGAGCATGAGCGACGACAGCAAATCGCCGATCAACTCGATCCACTTCCAGCAGATCCCGTTGCGTATCTTCTCTGCTATCACCTGGATGCTGTCGAGGGGAACTACCCGAAGTCGATCGCCGGACACCTCGATGCGGAGCGGAGCCAGGTCAGAACGTTGTGTACGGAGATGGAACAATCGGGAGTACTCGATCGCATTGAATCTGGGACGGTCAAGCAACGGCGCGTCAAGGCAAAGATGGCTGACGAGGTCCGTCAGCATCACACCTATTACCGGCTTTCCCGAGATGGAGACCACCTTCTGCGATTTCTCTCTCGACGCGAGGGGAAAGTAAACGTCTTGCGACAGCTTCCGGATGGGCACGCGATCGTCCAGCGACTTGCCCGCATCGGTTCGGACTCGCCTCGGGCGACTGCTGCAGAGTGGGAGATGAAGTTCGAAGACGTCAGGCATCTCTACCGTGCACTTCGACGCGTGGGACTCGTCACGCAGTACGACGGCGAGCCGGGCAATGACCAGGCCCAGTCAGCGACGGACCGCACGTACTATACGACGACAGCTGCCGGCAATGACGTACTCGAGGCGGTTGAGGAAGGCTAATCTGGTGACTACGGAAACCCGGGTTATCGTGGCAGAAAGCGATATGAGTCCACAGTGACGGTTCACCCGGAAGTGTTATCGGCAACGACGAATTCGCTGTCGGTTCCCAGTGGGTCGGTGACGGTTCTCGTATCCATGGTCTCGAAGCCGGCCTCGGCTAATTGCTCGAGTGTCTGCTGTCGACCAGGCGCTGAAAAGAACATCGTCCCGCCCATCCACCCATTGCGTACGGTTTCGAAGCGACCGGTCGGAAGCGTCATTAGTAGTCTGCCGCCGGGTTTCAATACGCGAGCAACCTCGCGGTATACTGTCGGATGGTCGCTTCGTGGGACGTGAAAAACGGCGTGGGAGGCCGTTATCGCATCGGCGGTGTTCTCCGCTACCGGCAGGCTGGCCATGTCCGCTTGCACGAGTGTCGCCGACGGTACGGTGTCAGCCGCCAGTTGAAGCCCTGTTCGGGAGAGATCGATGCCGACGCTTTCTGCCGGAAGATTGGCCAGTGTCCTGGCTCCATCACCGCATCCGATATCGATGATCAGCGGCTCCGGGGGACAGTCGGCAAGCAAGTCGTCGATTAGCGCTGCGTCGGAACCATCCGGGTCGCGGCGCTCGGCGTAGGTACGGGCAATCTCGTCCCAAGCGCGGCGGATTTGGTCCCGTTCCACGTACTGAGTTGTTGCGAGGACAGCATCAGTCTTTGCTCCCGAGCGACTAACGGTATCTGGCGACGGACAAACTCAGCAGTTGATACGGTCGCAGGTTCGTCCGCGTCTCGTTTCGGGACCCGAGTCTACGCTGTGTCGTTGATATCTTCTTCCGCCTGAAGCCGGGGAAAATCCCGAGGTTTGGGTATAAGTCGGCTGCTTCGCGGCGAATCTAATAAACGGGTGGGTGTTCGCCTCCTATCGCTGCAATGGAAGTGCGAGGGACCTTCCACTCGGGGACTTCTACAGGCGAAGCGGGGTGAGTGTCTCGGGGTCGGACGGAAAGCAACGATTTCCGTGACTGAGCGAGCAAAGCTCCACGATGTCCGCGAAACCTCTGGTTTCGCTCGATGATGAGACGCCTTCGGCGTCCCGAACCACTTGACCCCGAGGCGGTTCACTAGAGCTCTCCGTGTCGTTGCTTTTGTCGGAGTGTCTCGACACGATCTTTGATTTCTGTCATCGCACCGCTTTCCTGTTTGGAGTCTACGTGGCTGTACATCAGTCCCATCCGATGATTCGACCGGAGCTTGTCTTCGTTTCGGTCGAGAAAGTCCCAGTACAGTGCATTGAACGGACAAGCACGATTGCCGGTGTCTTTTGTCTTGTCGTATCGACAGTCACTGCAGTAGTCACTCATCTTGTCGATGTAGTTCGCCGACGAAACGTACGGCTTCGAGGCGAAGACACCGTCGCCGTACTGGCCCATCTCGACGACGTTCGGAGTTGTCACCCAGTGGTATGCATCAACGTATGTCGCGTGGAACCACTCGTTTAGCTGCGCCGGCTGAACGCCCCAGAGTGTCGCGAAGTTCGCTAACACCATGAGCCGCTGAATGTGGTGTGCGTACCCGCGGTCACGAACAGCACCGATCGTCTGTCTGAGACAGCTCATGTTGGTGTTACCGGTCCAGTAAAACGCTGGCAGGTCGGTCCCGGCATCGAGTTGGTTGGCGGTGGCGAGTTGCGGCATTTCGTGTCGGTAAACGTGCCGCATGAACTCTCGCCAGCCGATGAGCTGTCGCACCACCCCTTCGGCCGAATTGAGGGGGATCTCGTCGCGTTCGTGGTAGGCCTGCTCGATCGCGGTAACGGCCTCCCAGGGATGAAGCAAGCCGAGGTTGATCGACGAGCCCAACAGCGCGTGGGCCATCGCCCAGTCGTCGCTTCGCATTGCGTCCTGATAAGGGCCGAACGACGGGAGTCTGTTGGCAACGAAGTGGTCGAGTTTCCGCTTGGCCTGTGCCCTCGTGACCGGCCAGACCAGATCCGTCGTCGACCCCCAGGTGTCGAACTCCGCCGCGATCCACTCGCTTGTCTGTTGGGTGAGTTCGTCGTGTTCTGGTTCCAAGACCGGCGGAGAATCCCACGATTCGGGCGGAAAATCCTGGTTTTCGCTGTCGTAGTTCCACTCGCCCCCGACTGGCTCGCCGTCGTCGGTCATCAACACCCCTGTCTGCTGTCGCATCCACCGGTAGAAGGTTTCGTGTCTGAACGGGTCCTTGTCGGTGGCGTTTGACCACTCGTCGAAGGCTTTCCGCGTGCCAACGAACAGTTCGTTCTGAACGACGTCGAGTGCTCCGCCTGCGTCCTCGACGAGGCTCTCAAACGTTTCGGCACTTCGGTGGCTCGGCGACCGCATCTGCACGAGTTCATCGTCAGGGTACCGGTCGAAGTACGTCGCCAACCCATCAGCAAACGTCTCGGCTTTGATATACTCTACCTCGTAGCCGCGTTCGCGAAGTGTGTCTCTGAACTGCCGCATCCCAGCAAAAACAATCGTCAGTTTGTGGTGATGGTATCGCTTGCGCCTGGCGAAATCGTGGGCCTCGATCAGTAGTACACGGGAGTCCGTCGGAGCGCGTTCGAGCGGACCGACAGCGGGATGAAGATGCGTCCCCAGAATCCACGGCACCCGACGTTCGTCTGACATGGTGTACTCCTGTGGATCACCGACGACTGGAGCAGTCACTGCCTGTTCTACGGAGAGCAATTACTTAGCAAGTACGGGTACTCTTTTTATAGCGGGACGATTTCCGTGACGAGGAGACGCCGTCGCCGTCTCGAGTCACGTGATTCCGTGGCAGTTTGCTGGTGTGAAACGACGGGCATACGGAGTTCCCCGTCGTACTCCGATAGGATGGTGTTCGAACTGCGAAAGCACACGGCCGACGTCGCGGTCGAAGCGACCGGTAACACGCTCGAAGACGTCTTTGCTGCGGTCGCCGACGGGCTGGCAGCCGCTTCTTGCGAGACGATCCCGGACGACGGTGATCGGTTTTCGGTGTCGGTGACCGCCGAGAGCCGCGAAGCGTTGCTGTTCGACTACCTGGACGAACTCGTCTACCTTCGAGACGTCCGGAACGAACTGCCCGTGGATCACGCGGTCGCGGCGATCGACGAGGCGGCGAACGGCTCCTTGTCGCTCGAAGCGCACGCCCGCGGCGTCCCACTCACGGAGATTACGGCTCGCGAGATCAAGGCCGTGACGTACTCCGAGATGCGACTCGAGCGAACCGACGACGGCTGGGAGGCGTACGTCGTCTTTGACGTCTGACAGGATGTCGTACCGATTTGTCGATGCAACCACTTTGAGCGCGTTGTACTGGCAACAACTGGCAGGGAACCGTCTAACGTTCCCCCGACGGCTTCCGACCTCGAAACCCCCGGTTCGGTGAGCGATCACGGAGCGGGATACGCTGGTCGGTCGGGGGAAGACGAACATCTTTCATCCTCGCAGTCGGAGGTGCACGTATGAGCAAGCCCACCTACGACGCCGACGGCATCACGCTCGAGCAGGTGCGTGAGAACGTCTGGGAGATTCCACAGGAAGGCGATATGCGAGCACCTGCACGGGTACTCGCGAGCGAGGCCCTGCTCGAGGAGATCCAGGAGGACAAGACCTTAGAGCAGATCACGAACACGACCCATCTGCCGGGGATCACCGAGTACGCGATCTGTATGCCTGACGGCCACCAGGGGTATGGCTTCCCCGTTGGTGGGGTCGGCGCGCTCGATGCCGAAGACGGCTGTATCTCGCCGGGTGCGGTCGGCTACGACATCAACTGCGGCGTCCGGATGATGCGGACGAACCTCACGTACGACGACCTGCAGGGTTGCGAGGAGGAACTCGTCGACTCACTGTTTGCCAACGTCCCGTCGGGGCTGGGCGGCGGCGGCATTGTCGAGGCCGGCGTCGACACCGTCGACGAAATTCTCGAGCGCGGCGTCGAGTGGGCCGTCGAGAACGGCCACGGCGTCGAGGGAGACCTGCTGCACTGTGAGGACGAAGGCCACCGGGAGGAAGCCGATGCCACGAAGATCAGCCAGAAGGCCAAAGACCGCGGGAAGAACCAGATCGGCTCGCTTGGCTCGGGCAACCACTTCCTCGAGGTCCAGCGGGTTACCGAGGTCTTCGACGAGGGGGTCGGCGAGGCTTACGGCCTCGAGGAGGACCAGATCGTCGTCCTCATTCACTGTGGCTCTCGCGGGCTGGGTCACCAGACGTGTAACGACTACCTGCGGAAGATCGAACAGCAACATCAGGGACTGTTGAATCAGTTGCCGGACAAGGAACTCGCGGCTGCGCCAGCGGGCTCACAGCTCGCCGGGGACTACTACAAGGCGATGAACGCGGCGATCAACTTCGCGTGGGTCAACCGTCAGTTGATCATGCATCGGACGCGGCAGGTCTTCGAGCGAGTGTTCGACCGGCCGTGGGAGGAAATGGAGATGGAACTGCTGTACGACGTGGCCCACAACATCGCAAAGAAGGAAGTTCACGATGTCGACGGGGAGCAGCGGGAACTGTTCGTTCACCGCAAGGGTGCGACGCGAGCCTTCCCCGCCGGCCACCACGAGGTCCCCAAAGCGTACCGCGACGTCGGCCAACCCGTCATCATCCCCGGAAGCATGGGGGCTGGCAACTACGTCCTCCGGGGTGGGGAGAACTCGATGGATCTCACGTTCGGCTCGACGGCCCACGGTGCGGGGCGGCTGATGAGTCGGACCCAGGCGAAAAACGAGTTCTGGGGTGGCGACATCCAGCAGGAACTCGAGGAGCAAGACCAAATCTACGTTAAGGCCCAGTCTGGGGCGACGGTCGCGGAGGAGGCACCGGGCGTCTACAAGGATGTCGACGAGGTCGTGCGCGTCTCGGACGAACTCGGTATCGGCGACAAGGTGGCGCGGACGTTCCCCGTCTGTAACATCAAGGGGTAGTCGTCGGGGTCGTCCCGGGAACTGCAGGCATTCGAGAGAGGTGTCGAGAAGAGCCACGGATCGCTTCAGACGGTTTGTTGTTCGTCAGTTCCGGCGCGACCGCAGGAGCTCGCGGTCGCGCCGGTATATCGGTCCAGCAGTCCGTATCAGTGGGCGACCATGATCGGGGGGGCTTACATGCGTTCGGAGGGTAATTACGAACTATGTCACAGCAAACCAGGACGCAGACGAACAAGCACTACATCGGCGGCGAGTGGACTGACGGCAGTGGCTCTGAGACGTTCGAAAGTGAAAACCCTGCGACGGGCGAGACACTCGCGGAGTTTCACCGAGGAACAGAGGACGACGTCGACGCCGCACTCGAGGCCGCAGAGGACGCTTTCGAGGAGTGGCGCGAGCTGTCCTACATCGACCGCGCGGAGTACCTCTGGGACATCTACCACGAACTTCGGGAGCGACACGAGGAACTCGGCGAGATCGTCTCCAAAGAGTGTGGCAAAGAGATTAGTGAAGGAAAAGCCGACGTCACCGAAGCTTGGCACATGGTGGAGTGGGCTGCGGGCAATGCCCGTCATCCCCACGGCGACGTGGTCCCGAGCGAGGTCGGGAGCAAGGACGCCTACATGCGCCGGAAGCCACGGGGCGTTGTCGGCTGTATCACGCCGTGGAACTTCCCGGTCGCGATCCCGTTCTGGCACATGGCCATCGCGCTCGTCGAGGGGAACACGGTCGTCTGGAAGCCCGCCGAACAGACGCCGTGGTGTGGCCAGATCATCGCCGAGATGATGGCGGACGCCGGCATCCCCGACGGCGTCTTCAACATGGTACAGGGCTTTGGCGACGCCGGTGGCGCGATCAGCGACGACAGTCGCGTCGACACCGTGCTCTTCACCGGCTCCGCGGAGGTCGGTCAGGAGATCGCCAGCAAGGTCGGCGGCGAACCCGGCAAGCTCGCGGCCTGCGAGATGGGCGGCAAGAACGGCATCGTCATTACTGAGGAAGCCAACCTCGACATCGCCGTCCACTCCGCCGTGATGTCGAGTTTCAAGACGACCGGGCAACGCTGTGTCTCCTCCGAGCGCCTGATCGTCCACGAGGACATCTACGACGAGTTCAAAGAACGGTTCGTCGACATCGCCGAGGACGTCGCCGTCGGCGACCCGCTCGAGGAGGACACGTTCATGGGGCCGGCCATCGAGGGCGACCACGTCGAGAAGATCCGCAAGCACAACGAACTCGCCCGGAAGGAAGGCGCGAACGTGCTGGTCGACCGGTTCGAACTCGCCGAAGACGAGATTCCCGACGGCCACGCCGAGGGCCACTGGGTCGGTCCGTTCGTCTACGAGATCGACTACGAAACCGACCTGCGCTGTCTGAAAGAGGAGTGTTTCGGCCCGCACGTCGCCTTGCTCGAGTACTCGGGTGACATCGAAGACGCCGTCGAGATCCACAACGACACGCCCTACGGGCTCGCGGGCGCAGTCGTCTCCGAGGACTACCGCCAGATTAATTACTTCCGTGACCACGCCGAACTCGGGCTGGCGTACGCGAACCTGCCGTGTATCGGTGCCGAGGTCCAGCTCCCGTTCGGCGGCGTCAAAAAGTCCGGCAACGGCTACCCGAGCGCCCGCGAAGCGATCGAAGCCGTCACCGAACGCACCGCCTGGACGATAAACAACTCGACGGACATCGAGATGGCACAGGGGCTGTCGGCGGACATCGTGACCCGCGACGACTGATCGGCGTCGCGTCGAGCCGACCGCTTTGCTCGAACAGCGTGTGGACACGTAGCTAATGCTGTCGCAAGAGCGGCGAAGGGCGAACGGCCGAAAGGAGTGGGCGAAACCGAGGTGAAAGCGGACGGACGTGAGTGCTCGCTCCCGGGAACGAGCGTGCGACGGGCCGGAGCGGCGCGTTGCCGGTTACGACGTGAAAAGCGTCTGTGCCGGCAGTTCAACTACAGACACGAGAGGACAAAAAGTCGGTGGTCGGTTCGTGTCACGTGAGCACGAACGAACGCTTCTCAAAACCGCCGATCCCGCAGCGCGGGGAACTCCTCGCGAACAGATGCAACCGTCTCGAGATCGATCCCGGCGGTGACCGTCGTCGGCGCGTCGCCGCTCGAGGCGACAGTCACGCCCCACGGATCGTAGACGGACGACCGGCCGAGTAGCGTGACCTCGCCGCCGTCGCCGTTGAAGGTGCCCGAACCGTTGATCGTCGCGACATAGCACTGATTCTCGATCGCCCGCGCTCGAGCGAGTGTCTCCCAGTGCTCGATCCGAGGATACGGCCACGCGCTCGGGACGAGCAGGAGTTGCACCCCTGCGTCGACCAGTCGCCGGTAGAGTCCGGGAAACCGGAGGTCGTAACAGGTAGTCACGCCCACGGTGAGGCCGCCGACCGTCGCAGTCTCGAGTCGGTCTCCAGGGACGAGCAGCTCCGACTCCGCGGACTCGTAGCCAAAGAGGTGGTGTTTCCGGTAGATCAGTTGCAGGTCGCCCTCGGCATCGAACAGTGCGGCGGTGTTGGCCAGTCCCTCGTCCGCTGGCGTCGGAACGCTCTCGGTCGCCTCGAGGTCCTCGACGATCGTTCCCGCGAGGACGGCAATCTCGTGGTCGGCTGCAGCCTCGCGCAGTCGGGAAAACGTCTCGCCCTCGACGGGTTCCGCGTGGCGGTCGTAGCGATCGAACGCGAAGTAGCCGACGGTGAACATCTCCGGCAGGGCAACGAGGTCCGCCCCACGGGCGGCGGCGTCCGACAGCGCCTCGAGTGCACGGTCGACGTTCCGGTCGACTGCACCCGCTTCGACGTGGATCTGGGCGAGCGCAATCGACAACGGTTCGTCAGAAACTGAAACGTGATCGGAGTGCATGGTATCGTATCAGAACTCGCGGGCGAGCCAGCGCTCGAGTGCACGTCGGAGGTTCTCGAGTTCGTCGTCGAGATTTCGCTCGAAGAACTTCTCGACGCCGGGAAGTTTGCCGTCGACGACGAACCGGTTTTCGAGGCGCGTCCCTCCGTTTCGTTCGACGATCTCGTGTTCGCCGGTGACCGTCATCACTTTCGACTTGCCGACGAACTCCACGTATTCGGGCGGTCGACGGGTGAGGTCTTCGGTCTCGACGGTGACGGTCTGTCCTACGAGTGGGATCGGTAACTCGACGTGCCAGGTGACCTCACGGCCGTCGGGGTCGTCGGCAGTGTATTCGTGGACGACGCTAATCGCTCGCGCGCGGTTCTCCGGATCGGCGACGAACTCCCAGACCTGTTCGGGTGAAGCCGACGACTCGAACGCCCGCTCGATCCGTACAGTCATGCCTCTACGTGGGGGGTTCGTCGGTAAAAAGACAGTGGAGTCGCGTACTCGACGGATCGTGGTCAGCTGAGGGTGACTTTCCACGTCGTCGAGCGAGCACGACCCCACTTCTCGATGTCGACCTCGTCGGACTTCTCGGCAAGGTGGGGGAGTCGTGCGCCCACCTGTTTCGACGAGAGGCCGATCGCATCCGCGATGTTTTTCGCCCGGAAGTACTGTTCGCCCCGGGTAGCACTCTCGCGGAGATACGAGAGAATCCGCTGCTCTTCGTCGGAGTAGTCGGTCATCGTCCGTACCGGCATTAGACCGCCGTCGGCCTTAACTCTTAGCAGCGACACTGGTGTCAGCGTCCCGCGTGGCTGCCCTGAAAAGAGCAGCCGATTCTCTCTTCGTTACTTTTCACTCCCAGAGATGAATACCGACGACAGCAAGCGACGCAAAGATGACGGCAGCAGCAAAGCCCCAGGCCGCCTCGATATCCGGCGCGCCAGTGAACATCACGAGTGCACCGATCGTTGCGAGTGCACCGAGTGCAAGCGCTATTCCGACGCCTTTGTCCGTCGAGGCCTCCGTTTCGGTAGCCATGCTCGAGGGTTGGGGGTGGGGTATCTTAATTGCACTTGTTTCAGTTCGCGTGCACGAGCGCCTCGACACCGGCCAGGGAGTCATGCGGACCGGCTACTCGATCACTGTCGATCGCCAGATATGGGGCCAGCGATCGACGGTAAACAGTTACAGCGATCAATCTCAGTTGATCGTCGTATGTTCGGACTCCTCGTTCAATGCGAGATTCGCAGCAATCTCGGCGTTTCGCATGGCGTACTCGGCGGTCTGCTGGAGGCTGACGAGCACCTCGCGCACCCTGAGCAGTTCCTCGTTCGACATTTCGGGGAGCCCCTCGAGAATCTCCTCTTCCCGGTCGGCGACCTCCCGAAACAGCGCCCGCACCTCGTTTGACATGTCGTAGTCGCGTTCGACCGCCGCCTCGACGGCGATCGAGGTGATCTCGTCGACGAGTTCGTTCAGTTCGCGGATGTCCCGCATGACCGAACTGTCGACGTCGAGCGAGTGGCCCTCCGTCTCCATGACGATGTCGGCGATGTCTTCCGCATTGTCGGCGGTCAGCTCTAAGTTCTTCGCAATCGACCGATAACCGATCAGGGGAAAGCCGCTGTTGAGACCGACAGCTCGCGCAAGGTTCGGGTTCTGGTAGGCCGTAAAGATCAGACGCAACAGCAACACGAAGATCTTGTTCGCCTGCCGTTCCCGATTCAACGCTCGCTGTGCCAGATCGGGGTTGCCGTGAGCAAGCGCTTTAATTGCCTCGCTACGCATCGTCTGGCCAGTTCGTTCCAGCCGCTCGAGTAAGTTGTCGAGTGTGAAATCCTCGGGATCGACCGAGCAGCGAATCGAAATGCTCTCTGGCGTTTCCTCGATGACGCCCAGCCCCATCAACTGGGTTTCGGCCTGATAGACCGCGTTGATGTGGTCGGACTCGAGTGCGCCCTCTTCGCGTTCGATGCGAATGACGCGTCGGCCGAGAACGTACTGGGCAACGATCGCGCGCTCGACGGCGTCGGCGTCGAGACCGTCGGCGTGGATGATCGCCTCCGTCTCCTCGGCACTTGCGGACTCGGACAACACCGTCAACGTGCCTTTGCCACTGGTGCGAAGCGACACCTCGTCGCCTTTCTCGACGGCGTGCTCTGACGCCCACTCGGCCGGGAGAGTCATCGCCAGCGTCGACGGACCGAGTCGTTGCACTTTCCGGGTTTCCATACGCACTGGTACAACCGGGAACGACCTTAATCTTGACTATACACACCTTATATTCAGCGCCGCAATCATATCGTGTGTTACCTACCAGACGAACTGCCAGGAATCGCCACAGTAACTGAATCACACGACTTTGACGAGTCGCGTCGTGAACCGCCCCGTACGGACCTTGATCCAGCCCCTGAGATCCTCGTCGACCGCGTCGTCGTCGGTGTCGACGCGTAGCGAATCGAGTCCGTCGAGTTTCTCCGCGGAAGCGACGACCTCGAGTCCGTCGGCGCGTTCGATGACCGCAGGTGAGATCTGGTGGTTGCCGCGACCGAACACAAACCCCTGCCCGCCGATCGGCGAGACGACGATCGTCGCCGGCCCGTCGAGTACCTCGAGGAGACGTTCCTCGTCGGCATCGCGGGCGAGGAAGTCGCCACTCGAGACCGGATCGTCCGGGCTGGGGCCGGCCTGCCAGACATCGACGCCCAGCGGCGAGGGGTCGATTCCAAGTTCCTCTTCGATCGTTCCGACCGTGCTCCCGGGACCGAAGACGTAGATCCGGTCGGGGTCGACCTCGCGTGCGAATCCAGCGGCAAGCGAGTCGACGCTGCCGCTGGCGAGTTGCTTGCTCGACTGGAGCGCAGGCGCGACCGGGACTGGAACGATCGCGCGGAGCTCTGCCCGAACCTCGCCGTCTCGGTAGGCTGCCTCGTCGATGTCGTTTACCTCACGGGATTCGATACGGTCGAACTCGGCGGCGACTCGCCCCGCGTCGGCCGGCGTCACGGCGAACACCGACGAGTAGACCTTGACCCCTGCCGGGACGCCGAGCATCGGCGTCGGATCACCATCGTCCGTCGACGATTCGTCTTCGTCCTCGAGCACCTCGGCAACGTCGACGGCCGTCCCGTCACCGCCGACGAACAGCACGAGATCGACCTCGTGTTCGAGAAACGCCCGGACGGCTCGTCGCGTATCGTCTGCAGTCGTCTCCGCCTCGGCGGGATCGTCCGGCCTCGCCGGATCACCGTTCCGGACGGCCGCCGGGTCGGAGACCACGTTCGGCTCGATGCCCACGTCTCGAGCCGCATACTCTCCCAAAACTCCCGTGGCCGTGTAGACCGTACAGTTCGGTTTCCGCTCGTGAAACGTCCGCAGCGCCTCGCGAGCGCGATCCGGAGCGCGAGAGGTTGCACCTCGTTCGCGCGCCTCCTCGAGTTTCCCGTCGGTACCTTTCAGGCCGACCCGACCACCCATACCAGCGATCGGATTGACTACGACACCCAGCGTCTCCATACGTCCCTCTACTCGCTCCGATCCAAAAGACGTGTGGCGTTCGACCGATCGCCCTTCATTCTGAAAGATTAAGAGGAACCAGTGTGGATCAACGCACATGAACGAACTCGCGTTCGTCGTCCTGGAAACGGAACTGCCGATGGGCATCGCTGGCTGGGGAACGCTTGCTCTCGGAGTGCTCGTGACGGCAGTCTGGCTGATTTACCTCTATCGGTAGTACCGTGCCGACCGTCGACCGATAGCCGAACCAGACGACAGGTATCGTCGCCGCTGTAAGTTCCTGCACGACTGTTCGTACGACGGCGTCGTGACTGGTGTACCGCTTTGGCGTCAGGGCACCTCATACGGTTTACTGTACGTCGTTTTCGGTGCAGCCGCTTCGGGTCGTGGTCGCACCGGTACATCGGTACAGCAATCCGTTTCACTCGAGTTCGGTCGCGTCCGTTTCGAGATACGCCCGTAGCGTCGTCAACCCGTCGACATCACGACCGAACGCGGTCACATCGTTGTCGGTAATCGTGTTGTCGAACTCGAGCGACCGGGCCTGGTCCGATCCGAATGGGACGAACGGAAGCGGTTCGGCCACGGCGAGACCGAGTTTCGCCAGCAGCATAGGGATAGGAAGCACCGTTACCGACTTCCCGTCGGCTTCGTAGACCAGTTCCGTCACGTCCGCGAGCGTCACGACCTGCGGGCCGCCGACCTCGTAGGTCCCGCCGACGTGGTCGTCGTCCTCGAAAACGTCTGCGAGCATGGGAACCAGGTCGCCGACCCAGATGGGCTGGAACCGCGTCTCGCCACCGCCCGGCAGCCCCGTGACGTACGGCGTCGTCAGCGTCTTCGTAAACGCCACGAACTCACCGCCATCACCGAACACGACCGACGGGCGAAAGATCGTCCACTCGAGACTCGAGTCGCGGACGACCTCTTCGGCGCGGCCCTTGGCACGAATGTAGGCGGTGTCGCCGTCGGGGTTGGCACCGAGTGCGCTCATCTGGAGGAACCGTTCGACATCGTGGGTTTCGGCCGCCCGAACGAGGTTCTCCGTTCCGCCGACGTGGACGGTCTCGTGGTCGCGGTCGCCTTTCGGCTCCCACAGCGGCGCGAGCGACACGAGGTTGACGACGGCGTCGTGTCCCGCGACTGCGTCCTCGATCGAGTCGTACGCGGAGACGTCTCCCACTGCAAGGTCGACTTCCTCGGGAATCGAGCCACGGCCAGGAGTCCGGGAGAGCGCCGTCACGTCGTGGCCCCGTTCGACGAGTTCGGTACAGAGATTCGTTCCGATGAAACCCGCGCCACCAGCGACGAAAACGTTCATGGGTAGAATATACACGCGAAACGATAAATAGCTAGTCGGCTACGCTAGTAGGGTAAAACGAATAGACCCTTATATTCCTCCCTCCCACGTGCGAACATGCTCGTCACGCTCGAGGGACTGGACGGCAGCGGTAAGACGACGGTCTGGGGGGCGCTCCAGGATCGCTACCCTGGCGCGGTCTTTACGCGCGAACCGACCAGCGACTCCTGGTACGGCGACGCCGTCTACCGCTCGATCGAGGACGACGACGCCGACTCGCTTGCCGAACTCTTCCTGTACACCGCCGATCACGCCGACCACCTCACCCGAACAGTCGAACCTGCCCTCGAACGCGGCGACCTCGTGATCTCCGATCGCTACGCAGACTCCCGGTTTGCCTACCAGGGCGCTACCCTCGCAGCGTACGACCGACTCGAGGTCCCCGATCCCCTCGAGTACGTCGTCGCCGTCCACGAACCGTTCACGATCGAACCCGACCTGACGATCTATCTCGATGTCGATCCCGAGACTGCCGCCGACCGCGCGGGCACGACGAACAAGTTCGAACGAAGAGCGTACCTCGAGCGCGTCCACGAGAACTACGAACGACTCCTCGAGCGCCATCCGGATCGGTTCGTTCGTATCGACGCGAGCCAGGAACCAGAGGACGTGCTCGAGGAAGTCGGGGAAGTACTGTCCGAGGCGATCGGTAGCGAATAGCGGCGTCGTGACGGATCGACCGCAAGACTGTTATCCAGAAACTCGACACAGCGAACCCCAACGAGTTGTTTCTCAACCAGAATCGTAACGATCCGTTATCTCTCGGAGTCGCCAGCCGGAGTACGCGACGAGTCCACTTCCGAGGAGGGTGAGAACTACCCTGACGGTAACCAGGGAAGGATCGGCCGTCCAGTGACCGCCGCTCCACTCGAGTCCGTGTCGGTAGTAATAATCCCCGTCGTGCTCGAGAATTTCGTTGCGCTCGAAACTGCCGATTTGCTCGCCGTAAACGGTGATCGAGCCAGTTTCGACGGTCTCACGGACCAGTTCGGAACGCTGTTCGGTGGAAACGGCAGCGCGTTCGACCGCCTCCAACGGAGTTACGTTCTCGAGTGTGAGAACAGTCCCGTTCTCTTCGAGGTGTGATTCGGGGACGTAGGTCTCGCCCTCGATTCTTACCACGGAGTACGACGCCTCGTTCGATTCGTAGACGAAAGCGTCGGTCTCGACCGAACCGTTCTCGAGAACGTCTCGTTCCAGGGCGCACGAACGCCCACCTGGGCAGTCCAAAACGTCTTCTGAGAGCCCCAGGGCCTGCTGGGCCATCGTTTCGTTCTCGACCTGCGTTACGTGATAGGTTCGCTCTGGAGCACCGCCGCCATCGGGATACAGGTAAAGCGGATTCAGCAAGAGGCCGACACCGAGGAGAGCTACTCCACAGAGAACGAGAGCACGTACCCCTCGTGACTGTTTCATAGCTCCAGTCACCGATGGAAAACAGATGTGTTTTTCGTCTTACTATTTTGTTTCGAAACGGCTGGAGGCACGCGCCTCTAGCAGGTCTACGAGAACTACGAGCGACTCCTCGAGCGCGACCCCGATCGGTTCGTTCGGATCGACGCGACGCAGGAACCGGAAGCGGTGCTCGAGGAGGTCGAAGACGTGCTGGCCGGTGTCGTCAGGGAGGAATAACTATCGAACGGCTCGGAATCAGGTTTCGAGTCGAGAACTGATTTCACGGCCGGGAGTGCGACTCGAGCGTTGCGAGAGTCGCACGACCCGGGGGAGGGCAGGCTCTCACCAGTCACTCGCCGCGAGCGCTGCGTCGCAGCGCGAGCGGGCCGACGACTGATGTGAGGGAGCGATGACAGGAGCGACCGAACGGAAGGAGGAGTGCTTTTTATCGAAATTTTACCGAGCGTCGGCGAGGTGTGCGCCAGCAACGCTGGCGCCAGCTCGCCAGAGCGCAGCGTAAAATTTCGTCTTTAGTCCATCGCGATATACGTCTGGGTCCCTTCGACGCCGTCGATCCCCTGAATTCTGGTTGCAGCGGTCTCTTTTACCGCTGCGGGCGTCTCGACGCCTACTTTCGCGATGATGTCGACGTCGCCCGCGACGATGTGGGCCGATTCGACGCCCTCGAGCGCCGTGATCTCGCTTCGAAGCCGATCCGCTTCGCCCGTGTTCGCTTTGACCATGACGAATGCTGTGACCATCAGTTGACACCTCCAGTACTCCCCGAGCCGGCGTTGGCGATCGCGCGCGTTTCGGACTCGCCGACGAGGAGCTGACGAACGTCGCTCAACACCTCGAAATCAGCCAGAACGACCAGCCGATCGCCGACCTCGAGCGACTCGTCCCCGCCGGGCAACTCGAGTTCGCTATCGCGTTTGCCAAACGCGAGGACGGTCGAGTTGGCGGGTAGTTCGAGTTCGGGGATCGTGTAGCCGTTGACGGGTGCGTCGCCGGTGATCGTCAGTTCGACCACTTGCAGGTGCTGTTCGACGTCCGCAATAGCCCGAATCGTCCCGCCGAGGAGGGCGTTTTTCGCGCCGATCGCGCCGAGCCGTTCGGGATAGATCAACTCGTCGACATCGTCGGCGTACTTCCGATAGATCTCCTCGCGGTAGGCTTCGTCGATCCGTAGCACCGTCCGGCAGCCGTAGTGTTTTGCGACCATGCAGACCGTGAAGTTGACGTTCAGGTCGGCCGTCAACGCACCGACGGCGTCGGCGCTCTCGACGGCGGCCTCCTCGAGGGTTCGCTCCCGGGAGCCGTCGCCCTCGACGACGGTGAATCCCTCGTTTCGGGCACGTCTGACCCGCGATTCGTCGCGTTCGATGAGCGTCACCTCGTGGCCTTCCTCGCGCAGGACGCGTGCCGTCCGCAGTCCGACCCGGCCAGCGCCGATAATCACGAACCGCATAGCCAGGGGTACGCTCGCCCCGACAATAAGTTTGCCCCAGTGTACCACACCTCACGTCGGCGGGCAAAAGCTTTAGTCGTGTGACAGTGTATCACACCGTCGATGGTCCACGCGTTCATCATGGTGAAGACGGCCGCCGGGAAGTCGGAGGGACTCCTCGCCAATATCAGGGACCTCGAGGACATCTACGAGGCCCACATCGTCGCGGGCAACTACGACATCATCGCGGAGATAGAGGCCGAAGAAATCTACGACGTCCTGGAAGTCGTCTCGACGAATCTGCAGGGACTCGAGGGTGTGACCGACACGAAGACGTACATCGCAATGGATTGAAGCGATCGGCTCCGTCGAAATCAAACTGGTCAGTGTGACCTCTCGAAGGCAGGAATTCTCTCGAAGACCGGTCTACGTCCTGAACCCATCGATCGAACCACGAAACGGAGGTTACGGGGAGACAGCGGAATCCCGAACCAAAAGACGAGCGGAATAATTATAAAATTCTAATATTTCTATGGAGTATGAAACGGCGAGCCCTCCTTGCAGCGATGAGCGCAAGCACACTCCACATAGCGGGGTGTCTCGACAGGGTATCCCTCGGCCCGCCCGAACTGGCGCTCGGGCGAATACGAGTCAAAAATTTTAGCACACAGGACGTAGAGATCGATCTTTCCGTCGAAAAGGCGGGCAAAGAGGTGTATCAGGAAGAGCACTCGCTCGAAGGATGGGATGCGTCCGATGAACGCCCAACTATCGGGACAGCCCATATCGTCGAGGACTGGATGGCTGAAACGGCCGAGTACGAGATACACGTCGACGTACTCGATACCGAGTTCGAGTCCACCCGAACGACGGAATCGGTAAGGGAGAACGTCGAAGAATTCGGACCTGACAACGTCCCTGACGGAACGTGCTACGAGTACAACGTCCGAATGAACAGTACGAACTGGGGCGAAGAACTCGACGGCGTGAATATCTTGCATGACGTCCTCGAGTCGGAAGATCCGCTGTCGATCGCCCCCTCGTGTGAGATTCCAGGGGAGTAACCCGGTCGGGTCAGTATCGAACGAAGTCCTACAACGAAGCGCCTACATCGGCATCCCGCCGCTTTCCTCCGTCGCGTCCTGTGCGTTCTGCTGGGCGTTCTCGAGCAGCGTCGCCGCCGGACCGCGATAATCGTAGCCGGGGATGATCCCCTGAGCGTAGGTTCCCTCGACGTATTCGAGGAGTGCCTTTGCGTCCTCGACCCCTTCGGCGGCGTCCCAGGCAACGTACTCGAGTCGGACGAGTACCTCGCTCGCGTCGCGTTCGGCAACTGGCTCGTCGTGCGTGCTCGTGTGTGCGACGGAAAAGACGTCTCCGAGTCGGCGCCCGAGGGTCTCGAACCAGCCGTCTTCGACGACAGGTGCGACGGTTTCGCCCTCGACGGCGGCGTCGAGCGTCGGGAGGGAGACGGTGACAGTGAACTCTCCGTCCCGTTTCCCCTCGGCTTCCGCGGCGGTGACGGTCGCGTCGAAGACCGTCGTCTCGAGTGCGTACTCGTCACTGTCGTCGGTCGGTACGAAGGCGTCGTGGGTCTCGAGTTCGCGTTCGACGGCGTTCGGAAGATCGGTCATCGGTGTAGTCGACGGGCGTGATCGAAAAGGGTGTTGCGTTGTCTTCTTTCGACGATCGAACCGTTACGGGGCGAAATCGGGGGAATGCGGTGGGATCGTTTCACGATCGAAGCCAGTCGTTTCCGGTGCAAACGCCCCGCATAACTACAATCGGTATCGACGTTTCTCGTCGGCATGACACTCGACAGAGACGCCGCCGAACGTCGCCGCTTCGCCCGCCTCCTCGGAACCGACGAGCGCGTCGGCTCCGGCCTCCCGATCGGACGTGCCTCGAGTAAACAATCGGTAACGGACCACACGGACGAGAGAGACGAAAGTCGAACGGACGACACCGAGACGGGCCAGTGACGATCGAGACGCGATTGGACCGGCAGGTGTCGTCCCCGGTCACACGGGTCGCCGAAGTCGTCCGCAGCGGGGCCCGAACCCGTCTCCGGTTGCGCCGTCACTGACGACGGCAGCCCGTGTCAGGCGTGCTCGATCGCCCGGTCGAGGTCGGCGACCACGTCGTCGACGTCCTCGATCCCGACCGAGATCCGGACGAGGTCGTCGGTGACGCCACTGGCCAGTTTCTCCTCCTCGGTGAGTTGCTGGTGGGTCGTGCTCGCGGGATGGATGATCAGCGTCTTCGCGTCGCCGACGTTTGCCAGCAGACTCGTGAGTTCGACTTCGTTACAGATAGTCTCGGCCGCGTCGTACCCTCCCTCGAGTCCGAAGGTGATCATCCCACCGTAGCCACCCTCGAGGTAGTCCGTCGCGTTCTCGTGGGTTTCGTGACTCTCGAGGCCGGGATAATTGACCCAGGAGACCTCGGGGTGGTCCTCGAGGAACTCGGCGACGGCCATCGCGTTCTCGCAGTGCTTTTCCATGCGCAGGGGGAGCGACTCGAGTTTCTGCAAGGTGACCCAGGCGTCGAACGGCGCTTGCTGGTTGCCCAGGTCGCGCAGGCCACGGGTTCGTGCAGCGATGGCGAACGCCTGTTTGCCGAAGGTCTCAGAGAAGTTGATCCCGTGGTACGCTGGGTTGGGTTCGGTGAGTTCGGGGTAGTCGCCTTCCTCCCAGGGGAACGAGCCGCCGTCGACGAGGACACCGCCGACGGTCGATCCCGCGCCGTGAATCCACTTGGTCGTGGAGTTCCAGACCAGATCTGCCCCGTGTTCGAGCGGCCGGCAGAGATACGGCGTCGCGAAGGTGTTGTCGACGAACAGCGGCACGTCGTGGTCGTGTGCGATGTCGGCGATACGCTCGATATCGGGGGTCACGAGGGCCGGGTTGCCGATCGTCTCTAAGTGGACGAAGGCCGTGTCGTCGTCGATCGCCTCCGCGTAGGCCTCGTAATCGAGCGTGTCGACGAACGTCGTCTCGATCCCTCGCTTCTCGACGGTGTGGGTGAGGTAGGTGTAGGTCCCGCCGTACAGCGACGACGAGGAGACGATGTTGTCGCCGACCTCGGCGAGAATGAACGTCGCCAGGTCGAATGCAGCCATTCCCGACGACGTGGCGAGCGCGCCGACGCCGCCCTCGAGCGTCGCGATGCGTTCTTCTAACATCGCGTTCGTCGGGTTCATGATCCGCGAGTAGATGTTGCCGAACTCCTCTAAGCCGAACAGCGAAGCGGCGTGTTCGGTATCGGCGAACTCGTAGGAGGTCGTCTGGTACAGCGGCGGTGCTCGTGCGCCCGTCGTCGGATCGGGTTCCTGGCCGGCGTGGACGCTGTCGGTGGCGAATCGGTAGTCGTCGGAGTCGTCGGTCATACGTATCGACTCACGTCCACCGAACCTAAAACCGTGAGTTGTCGCAAAAGACGCCGATGTCGACGACGCTGATACGGATTGCTGTACCGATTTACCGGCGCAACCGCCGCCCGGGTCGCGGTTGTGCCGGAAATGACCTACAGTAAACCGTATGACACGGCGACACTCGACGAGTGGCGAGCGAGCGTCGGTGGCGGTTAGACGAAAAGCGACGCGAACACGTCACTGAGCAGGACGAGCAAGATTCCTGCGAGGATGACACCTGTTGTCCACACGATCAGGATGTACAGTGCCCGTTTGATTTCTTCTTTTCGCTCACCGGCCTGAACGGCGTTTTCAGTACTCATTGTCGGGGGTTCCAGCGCGATAGACATAACTCTACTCCCTCGAGACAGTCATTTACGACCGCTTTAATCGAGCGTTACTCGAGCAGCGATTCGCCGGTCATCTCGGGTGGTTGTTCGATCCCGATCACCTCGAGCATCGTCGGCGCGATGTCGGCGAGTGTGCCACCGTCGCGGACCGCCTGTCCGCTGTCGGAGTCGAACGCCGACGGGGATCGCAAACCGTTACTGCCTCGGTCGCCGTCACTGGGCGTCAGAGACACGAACGGCACGTCGTTGTACGTGTGTGCGGTGTGTGGGTCGGCTTCCGTCCCCATGTTGTCGGCGTTACCGTGATCCGCGGTGACGAAGACGTGTGCGCCGCTCGTCTCCAGCGTCGCCACGAGCCGTCCGAGCTGTTCGTCGACGGCCTCGACGGCTTCGATGGCGGCCTCGTAGTCGCCAGTGTGGCCGACCATGTCGGGGTTGGCGTAGTTGAGTACGAGCACGTCGGGGTCGTCGCGCTCGATGTGGTCGATCGCCGCGTCGGTCACGTCCGGCGCGCTCATCTCGGGCTGGCGGTCGTAGGTCGGCACGTCGGGACTCTCGACGATCGTCCGACTCTCGCCGTCGAACTCGACCTCGCGACCGCCGTTCAGGAAGTAGGTGACGTGGGCGTACTTTTCAGATTCGGCGATCCGCAGTTGCGTCTTGCCGTGGTCCGCGAGTACCTCGCCCAGCACGTTCTCCGGCTGTGTGGGCGGGTACGCGACCGGCAGATCGAACGTCGTGTCGTACTGGGTCATCATCACGACCGCCGCGTCCGGCGGCTCGGTCTCGACATCGTCGTGCCAGTCTCCCGGGCGGATGTCCGCGAGCATCCGGGTGAGCTGTCGGGCGCGATCCGAGCGGAAGTTGAACCAGACGACCGAGTCGCCGTCCTCGAGGGCGGGTTCGCCCGAGACGAGTGTCGGCTCGACGAACTCGTCGGTCACGTCCTGGTCGTAGGACTCCTCGACGGCCTCGAGTGCCGACGCTGCCTCGAGCTCCGCCTCGCGGTTCACGATAGCGTCGTAGGCTCGTTTCGTTCGCTCCCAATTCTGGTCGCGGTCCATCGCGTAGTACCGGCCGGCGACGGTCGCGACGTGGCCCGTGCCGTGGTTGGCGATCACGTCCTCGAGTTCGGCCAGGTACTCGCGGCCGCCGGTCGGCGAGGTGTCGCGGCCGTCGGTGATCGCGTGGGTGACCGCTTCGACGTCGCGGTCGGCGGCCAGTTCGATCAGCGCGTGGAGGTGTTCTTGATCGGAGTGGACGCCACCGTCGCTGACGAGGCCGACGAAGTGGACCGTGCCGTCCGTCTCGCGGGCGTTGTCGAACGCCGCGTTGATCGCATCGTTCTCGCGGAAGGAGCCGTCCGCGATCGAGTCCGAGATGCGAGTGTACTCCTGGTAGACGACCCGTCCGGCTCCGATGTTGAGGTGGCCGACTTCGCTGTTTCCCATCTGTCCGTCGGGAAGCCCGACGCGCCGGCCCGAGACCTCGAGCGTGCCGTACGCGCCGGTGCCGGCGAGTCGATCGAAGTTCGGCGTTTCGGCTGCCGAAACGGCGTCTCGACCGCCGTTACCGAGCCCCCAGCCGTCGAGGACGATCAACGCAGCGTTCATATGCGACGGATACCGACCCGAGCGTAACTAGCTGTCGTTGCCGGCGACGCTTCGCTCCGGTGACAGCACCGAAGCGAACGCAACTCTGAACATTGCTGGGATCGAATCGAGAGTGATGAGCGACTCCGATCTCGAGGTCCCCGACGAACCGATCGTCCTCTTCGACGGTGTCTGTAACCTCTGTAGTGGCTTCGTGCAGTTCGTCGTTCCGCGAGATCCAGAGGGGCGCATTCACTTTGCCTCCATCCAGTCGGCGGTCGCAGAGGAGTTGCTGGCCGAACACGAACCGCCGGTCGACGACCTCGAGTCGATCGTCCTGATCGACGGCGACGACTGTTACGTAAAGTCCGGCGCTGTCATCCGAATCGGGGAGTATCTGGGCGGCATCTACGGGCTCGCGACGGTCGGTCGAATCGTGCCACGACGGCTTCGCGACTGGGCCTACGAGTTCGTCGCTGCGCGCCGGTACGACTGGTTCGGCAAGAAAGACCAGTGCATGATGCCGACTGGCGACGTTCAGGAGCGGTTCCTCGAGTGACGAGCACACTGGAGACGGAATTGGCCACGCGGACGCGTTGTGCTACGTGTCGCTTTGTGGCACAGTCGCGGGAGACGGTACGGTTTCCCGAACAGCCTCGAGCTACTCCTGGTCTGGTTACCGGTCGGGGCGATGTTCTGCCAAGGTGTTGGAATGAACGGCAAGACAGAACGTCGGCGATTGGGATCAGGCCGACACCGGCGAAAAGAGCACTGTCCAGGCAGAGAAGAGGACGGCCGCGACGACGATCGCCCAGACCCAGCCGTCGGTCGGCACGTGTCGAGCCGGGTCGTCGGCGGTGGCCAGCCGGTAGCCCGCAAACGCGATCAGTCCGATCCCGCCGAGGACCATCATGACCGAGCCGGGATCGACGACTCGTGCGTTGAGATTGGCAATCCCCAGGACGGCAAAGAGGCCACCGGCGACGACGATCGACGCGTAGTAGAGGACCACTTTGAACATGCTCGAGAATAGTCAATACGGGGACTAAAGCCTTCCTAGTAGTGTTTCATACGGATTGCTGTAACTATTTCCCGCCGATCGCCGACCCCGTTCTGGCGATCGGCGGTAATTGAATACAGCAAACCGTATCAGTTCCGTCCTATGGGCCAAATCCAGTCGTGTGTGGTCGGGTCGACTGACCTGTCGCTGCTTGGCGGTTCTGGCTACCGACGGGGGTTGCGACAGCCGATCGCAACGGAAAACAGGAGTTTCGGCCGTCGGAACCGAACGAGAGCCGCGGTGTGAGGGGCCACCGGCAGACGCTGCCGATCACTGGATTTTTGCTGGTGGGCTGGGTGCCACCTGTCATGACGCTCGATCCGGTCCACTTCGAAGGGATCGCACGACTCGCGAGACGGATCGACCACGGGGCCGACGAGCGCGATCGGCGTGCGTTCGCCGAGACCGTCTGGGCGGAGTTTCTCGACCCACTTCGTGACGACGAGGGGCGTACGGTTCTCGAACCGGTCGGCGAACAGAGGCGTCGATTCGTGGACTGTGAGGACGTGGCGCTCCGAGAGCAGGCGTTTCCGACCGAGCACGGACTCGACGCCGGCACGATCAACCCGACGACGTTCAAGAACGGACTCGTCGTCGATGTTGCACAGGCAGCGATGAGTGCGACGCCGAGCGACCTCGATCTGCACCGTTCCCGGACCGTCGTCGCGACGGTTCACTCGAACGACGAGACGATGACAGTCGACGAAGCGTGGCACAAGTTCGACGACGGCTACAGCCGCAGCCAGGCCGTGAAGGTACCACCCCTGCCCCGGTTCGCCGAGGGCGTCGTCCACGCGCTCGCGCTCTACCTCGCCGAGAGCGAACACGCCCTCGAGCACGCCACGAACGTCGAGGACCTGCTCGTGCTCGACGGACCGATCTACCCCCGTGGCCTGCTCCGGTGGGCCGACCGCCATCCCGATCTCGAGGACTTCCTGCTCGAGGACCCGCGCCCGACGACCGTCCTCGAGAATTACGTTCGGCTGGTCGAGGCGTTCGTCGACCAGGACCGGCCGCTCGTGGGGTTCGTCAAGAATCCGTCGACTCGCGTAATTACGCGGACGCTAAAGCGCAACCGGCGTGTCGACGTTAGTACGCCGTGGAGCGACGATGCAGCACTCTTTACGCGACTGCTCGAGCGCGGTGAGTACGTCGACGACGTCGAAGGTGACCGCTGGGAACGGGAGACGTCGGCGCTGACTTACACGAACTGGTTTCGGTCTCGTGGCGGGGTCGACCGACCGCTGTCGACCGACGGAAACGCCCTGGGCGTCAAGCAGAACTTGTCGACCGAGAACTACGAGGTCACGTTCTTCGTGGTCTACGATCCGCGGGACGATCTCGTCTATCGGGTCGAGGCACCGTACGCCTTCACTCGCGATCCCGATCGCAGAGAACGGCTGACGATGCAGCTCCTGCAGGATGTCGCCGTTGCTCACGGTCCACCGACGGTCGTCGAGAAGGCCGACGAACTGGCCCGGATCGACCGTTCGGAGAAGCAATCGCTCCGGGAGTCTTTCGAGGCGGAGTTCGAGACGAGCCAGGACCGGACCTACGACGACCACAGGTGGGAGGGGTCGTACTGATGCGGTCTGTTGGGATCGCGCACAGCTACTCGACGCGTGGTTCTACTTTCTCGACCTCGAGTTCGACGGTGTTCGGGTCGACGCCGATGCGAGCGAACTGTGTGGTGACGTGTTCTCTGGCCCGCTCGAGCGCCTGTCGTTTGGTGTCGAATCCTCGGGGCATCGGTGACTCGAACGCGACGTGGATCTCTCGGTCGCCGATTCGCTGAACCGTCCCGCCGCTGTCGACCTCGTAGAACTCGTCGCAGACCCAGACGTACGCAGCGTCGCCGTCGGGTGCACCGCTAAAGGAGGGCGGGCATTCACCGCGTTCGTACAGGGTGCCAGTGAGCTCGGTCCCGCCGGCACGACCGCGCACCATGAACATAGCAGTGAGTACGGTCTCCGGCAGCAAAAAGGGCGCGGAAGCGAGAGTAACACGGTGCTAGAACCGGGTGTGCCGGCGTCGACCGGTTCGTTTCCGGACGACTATCGGTCCGATAGTAGAGACGATCGCGTCTGAGAGACAGTCAACCGCTCGTTATTACGCGCTGTTCGCTCTCTACTGTGGCTCATACTGAGTTATTGGACGATTACGAAAGTAATAGACACGTTCTTGATCCAAATCGTTTTGGAAACGGGCTTATGCCCCTTGGAGGAGTGAACGGTAATAATGAGTTCGGACGCTCACCTCGGCGGTACGACCGATCGGCACCTGCTGGACGACGTCCCGGCGGAACAATACGGGGTCTTTCAACACCCCAGACGGGTTCGTCTGCTCGCCGCGCTCGAAGACCTGTCTGCGCCGTCACTATCGGAGCTGACGGCCGCAGTCCTCGAGCGAGAAGCCGGCGAGGGCGACGTTCCGGCGACGCGCCGGCGCGAGGTACGGACGGCGCTCGTCCACAACCACGTCCCACGGCTCGACGACCATGGTATCGTCGAGTGGGACCGAGACCGAGACGTCGTCGAACTCCGCGAACGAGCGTTGCTCCAGTCGGCCGCGCTCGCTGATTTGCTCGAGGGAGTCGACGACGAGCGAGCGGTCCTCGACCGAGTTCTCGATCCGCTCCGGCTTCGACTGATCGACGAACTCGCCGAGAGCAGCCGGCCGCTCTCGCTCGAGCAACTCGCGTCGAAACTCGCCGCGTACGATGGCGTCCCCGAGGCCGATCGGGCGAAAGTCGGTCTCCATCACTCCCATCTCCCAACGCTCGAAGACGCCGGCGTCCTCGACTACGATCGTCGTGCCGGGCTGGCTTCGCTCACCGAGGACGTTCCCGAGATCGTCCGGTAAGTCGTTGTCACAGCCGAGGTTTCTCATGACCCCAGCAGGTGGGTCTCTTTCTGTCGCCAGCGAATGCCCGCTCCAACCGCCGACACAGTCACCTGTCGGTCCGGTTGACTGGCCGATCGGAGGGAAACGCGTTTTAGTAATCGGTCGGATATACTGATTATGAGTGAGCTGGGAGACTTCGGCGAGTTTACGTCCGACGAGAGCGACGACGCCGCAAGCGCAGGCGCGACGGGTGAGGACGGCAGTCCCTCCGGGGCAGATACCGACGATGACTTCGAGCCGACGAACGTCGACCCCCACGGCGAAGACGTCGGTATCGGTGCGATCTGTGTCTCCCAGGGGCTTCGCATCGCCGAAGACGAAGACGACACGACGCTGCGAGCGTACGTCACCCGCGGCAACCGGTCGTCGGTCCGGATCGGGAGCTATCTCGTCGCACCCTACCCCGACGGTGAGACGCTGTTCTGTCGAATCACCGGTCTCGAGTACGCCCAGCAGTACCACGCCGACGACGCGACGGAGATCCACGCCAGGCGTGCGATGCGGACCGACGACGTCGAGGAGGCCGATTACAAGTTCGTTGCGGGGCTCGAGCCCGTGGCCGTCCTCTACGACGACAGCGCGGAGCAAAGCTCCGCGAGCAGCCGGACGAAGTCCGGCGACGATGTGGATCTTAAACGGCGGATGACCGACCGCGTGCCGAAACCCCAGACCGTCGTCCGGCAGGCGACCGACACCGAGACGATCAAGACTGGGCTGAAGATTCCCGACGACGGCGTCTTCCTCGGCCACCTCTCGGTCGGCGGCGAGAAGGTACAGACCGCGGCTTCGCCGCCGACGATCGACTACCGTTTGAAAGACGACTACGAGGCCGGCGATCCGTTGGTCTTTCGTCACAGCCTGATCGCCGGCGGGACGGGGTCGGGGAAGACCCACGGCGCAAAGAACATCTTGCGCCAGTACCTCGCCGAGGAGCGAACGTATCCGATGGAGGACGGTCGATCCGTCCAGGCGGCCGTCGTCCAGTTCGACCCGCAAGACGAGTACGCTCAGATGCACGACGACAATCCCGACCTGGACGGCGAGTATGCCCGTCGCCTCGAGCGGGAGGGAGTCGCCTACGGCGGCGTCGACGAGACGACGGCCTTCGTGCCAAAAGTCGGCTCCTCGTCGTACTCGGCGGGCCACCACCGCGCCGAGCAGGTCGAGTTCACGATTCCGTTCTCGATGGTCCACGAGAACCCGTGGCTGGTCGCGGGGAGTGGACTGAACGACAATCAGTACGGCGCGTTGACGAGCGTGCTCCTGAAGCGGTTCCGGAATGAGTACGGGTGGGAGGCGACCTACGAGGAGTTCACCACGTTCCTCGACGACCCCGCGCTCCGGGAGGAACTCGACGAGTCCGGTCGCGTTCACGAGGCCACCTTCGACGCCGTCCGCCGGCGCGTGCTCGGCTTCGACCACGTCTTCGACCAGGACGCGCGACCGATCACCGACATGATCGGCGACTTCGTCCGCCCCGGCGGCCTCTCGGTCGTCCCGACCTACCACGTCAGCGATACGCGGGCGGCCGAGACCGTCGTCCTCGCGCTCTCGTCGCTGTTGATCGACGAGAAACTCTCGAACGACCCGACCTACGACCGGATCAAGGAGACGCCGCTGGTACTGGGGATGGACGAGGCCCACAACTTCCTGACCGACGCGGACTCGGTGCAGGCGGGCAAGGTCATCACGAAGTTCACCGAGGCAGCGAAGCAGGGCCGCAAGGAGCGACTCGGCCTCTTCCTGATCACCCAGGACCCACAGGACATCGACGACGCCGTCTTCAAGCAGATCAACACCACCATCGTCCTCAACCTCGGCGACGAGGACGCCATCAAGAGCGTCAACATTCCGAGCAACCTCGAGTCGAAAGTACCCTACATGGAGAAAGGACAGATGGTCGTCTACTCGCCGGACAACTCCGAACCCGTCGAGTTGATCGGCCTGCCGAAGTGTCTGACTCGGCACGGACGCGACTGACGGTTACTGCGCGAGGTAGCCGCCCTCGACGGGCAGGGTCACGCCGGTCACGCGAGAGGAGAGGTCGGAGCCGAGAAAGAGTACGGCGGTTGCGATCTCTTCGGGGTCGGCGAGGCCGGGCATCGGTTCGGTCTCGCGGAACTGCGTTTCCATTGCTGGGTTTTCCGCCATCACGCGCTCGATCATCTCTGTGTGGACGATTCCGGGCGCAACGGCGTTGGCACGAATTCCCTCGTCGGCGTACTCGATGGCTGCGTGCTTGGTGAGGTTGCTCACGGCCGCCTTCGCCGCCCCGTAGCCGCTGTACTGTGGAACCGCGACCTCGCCACCAATCGAGCACGCGCTGACGATCCGCCCGCCCCCGTCGGCGCGCATCGCCTCGATGCCGTATTTTATCCCGTACCAGACGCCTTTGAGGTTCACGTCGATCACCTGCTCGAACGCCTCGTCGTCGTACTCGTGCAGTCGGGACACCGGTCCTTCGATGGCCGCGTTGTTGTAGAGAACGTCGATACCGCCATACTCCTCGAGGGCGGTTTCGATCATCGCCTGAACGTCTTCCGGGTCGGAGACGTCCGTCTGCACGAACGTTGCTTCACCGCCGTTTTTCTCGATGCGTTCGACGGTGTCAGTTCCGCCGTCGTCTACGTCGGCGACGACGACCGATGCGCCGTGACTGGCAAACGTCTCAGCCGTCGTCCGGCCGATTCCCGATGCCGCTCCCGTAATAACCGCAACCTCGTCTTCGAGCAGTTGCATGACCAGTGTTTTCGATACGCGTGGGAAGAATTGCTGCGATCGTTCATCCGTTTCCCGGGCGGGGACTCGCCGACTCGACTGGCAGATCAGATCGAGAACTCCCGACGCGGCGAAGGCGGAGACGACGAGAACGTTACTCCCGGCCGGATTCGAACAGCCGCGACGCGGCGAAGGCGGAGACGTGCTCGGCGATCGTCTCGTTTTGTCCGACGAAAAAGTGGTCGCCCGGGATCGAAACGACCTCGTCGTCGCGGTCAGTCGCCAGGTCGACGACCGGTTCCCAGTCGACGGTCCCGTCCCGTTCCCCGTACAGGACCTGAATCGGAACGGACAGCGACTCGAGGGCCTCGAGCGCGTCGAGATCCGCTCCGAGATGCGCGGTCGGTGCCAGCGCGGAGACGGCATCGACTGTCTCGAGGTCGTCCGTGGCGATCAACGCAAGCGTCGCGCCGAAACTGTACCCGAAGAGACCGACGCGATCGTAGCGCCCGTCGGCCCAGCAGACGGCGTTGCGGACGTCCGCCAGTTCGCCGTAGCCGTCGTCCCACTGGCCGTAGTCGAACCGGAGGCAGGCGATCGAGCGGTCGGTCAGCGCCTCGCTCATCGCGACGAGTCGGCCGTCTGTGCGCGAACCGCCGTGCTGTGGGTGGGGTGGGCAGGCGACGACGATCGCGTCCGTCTCCTCGTCGGGTTCCTCGAGCGTGGCTCGGACATCGCGGCCGCCAGGTACCAAGACGTCGCTCATGGCGAGTCGTTGTGACGGGACGGTAATCAACGCCCGCCCTCGATCGACGATCGGCGTCCGGTTCGAGGGAACCGGTCGCGTGACCGCTCTGGACGCCGTCGAGCACGATCGGTCGGGACTGTCGTCGAAGTGATGTTTTTAAGGTAGAGGAACGATACGTACGAGTATGGGCATCCTCTCTCGGACCTCCTACGTCATCCGGTCGAAAATTAACTCGCTGCTCAATCGAGCCGAGGACCCGACGGAGACGCTCGATTACTCCTACGAGCAGATGCGCGACCAGCTTCAGGAAGTCAAACGTGGTATCGCCGACCTGACGACACAGAAAAAACGCCTCGAAATGCAGAAACGCCGCCTCGAGGACAACGTCGAGAAACACAACGAGCAGGCCCGAACGGCGGTCCAGCAGGATCGCGAGGATCTGGCCCGGCGTGCACTCGAGAAGAAGAAAACGAAGATGAACCAGATCGAGGATCTGGAACGACAGATAGCGGACTTGCAGAACCAGCAGGACCAACTCATCGAGCAGAAAAACGAACTCCAGACTCGTATCGAGGAGTTCCGCACCAAAAAAGAGACGATGAAAGCCCGTTACGAGGCCGCCGAGGCCAGTTCCACGGTGTCGGAAGCGATGACGGCAACGGGCGAGGAGTTCGAGGATGTCGGCCGCGCGATCGAACGCGCCGAAGAGAAAACCGAAGATATGGAGGCACGAGCCGCCGCGCTGGACGAACTTCACGAGAGTGGAGCCTTCGACGACGTCATCTCGGATAAAGACCGAATCGACCGCGAACTCGAGGAACTATCGGCTGGCAGTGGCGTCGAAGCCGAACTCGAGACGCTAAAGTCCGACGTTGGCGAGGACGAACCAGAGCCAGAGCCAGAGCCAGAGCCAGAACCGGAACCCGAACCCCAGAAGGCGGCCGACGTGGACGAACCCGCACTCGAGGACCTCGAGGAGGACATCCCCGACGAGGAGATCGAGGCCGAACTCGCGGAGTTACAGGACGAAGAGCGCGACTGATTCGGCGAGTTCTCGAGAGAGTATCGATCGGTGAGGGTAGTTTTTGACTTGGGTCGGGACAGGGCAACGATTACCACGGACGATGTGGAACGACGTGTATGGCCACCGAATCAACGCCCGAGATCGACTCGATCCCACCCCTCGAGCAGGTCGTATTGCTCGGTATCGCAACGCTGGACCGCGAGGACGAGACACCGGTTCGAACGCCGACGGTCCGTCGCGTCTGCCGGAATCGGATCACGGGCGACGAGACGAGAGTCGTCGGTTCGATCAGTGAGGCCGACGTGATCCGGGCACTGTACCGGCTCGAGGACGACGGCCTCGTCGACGAAACGGAGCCCGACCAGACGTCGCCGACCGGAAAGGGACGACCGGCCTACGAACTCGCTGTCGATCCAACGACGGTGTTCGGGGGTGTCGACGACGAACTGACCGGGGAGTGACGAGAGTGCGGTCGGAATCGCCGTCGGCTGTCTGGAACCGGACGAAATCCGGACTGTCACGCCGTTGGGCGACCATCCCGACGCACTCGAGAACCGCGAGCAACGCGGCGACCGGGTTCAGGGTTTCTGGCGGCGGCCCGTGATAGCCGCCTGCTCTACATCCGACAGCACTTTTTCCGTTAAAACAACTGTGTTCGGCGCTGTATCGATACATCTGCCATAGCTTTCATCTATCGGGTCGTCCTCGTTTCGACAATGAGCCGATCGAGGAAGACGCGAGTCGCTGCTGACGACTGGGGGCTCTCGCTGCCGTCGACTCGTTGCTCGATGTGGCTACTCGCCGTCGCGACGTACGGTATTGGCGACCTCTCGAGTACGCTCTATTTCGTCTCGACGACGCCTGTCGTCGAAGTTCACCCGATCGCCGCCTCTGTGACGGACGCCGTCGGTCACTGGATTCTCGTTCCCTGGAAGCTTGCAGCGTTGCTCCTGTTCTACGGACTGTACCGGGTGACGCCGTCCGACTATCGGATCGGCGTCCCGATCGGACTCTTTCTACTCGGGAGTGTCGTGACGATCTGGAACGTCTCTCTGTCCGTACGCGTCGCCGCCTAGACAGTCGATGCCTCTCTTCCAGTTCTCGCTGCGGTCGGCCCGAAAGCGACTGCCGAGTACCACGGACTGGCGTCGAGAACGGGTACCGTCGCGCTCTCGGACGGATTGCTGTAACTAGTTCCCGGCGATCGCCGACCCTGTTCTGACAATCGGCGGTAATTAACTGCAGTAAACCGTATCACGTCGGCGTCCCGAGCACTGCCGCCTCGTAGTCGACCACGTCGCCGGGCGACTCGAGGACCACGGTCTCGAACGCCCACGTTCCGCCGCCGTCGAGGTCGCCAGTCGTCGCGAGATAGTGACCGAGTTGGTGTCCTCGTCGTCGTAGACGCGGACGCGAACCTCGACGGTCTGAATTCGGTCTTCGCCAGTGTTCTCGAGGCGTCCCTGGACGGTCGACCGCCTGAAGTCGTCTTCGACGACGAACTCGTGATCGAGAAGTGAGAGCTCGGCAAGCGGCGTGACGGTCTCGGTAATCTCGGTTTCGGCGACCGCTGCAGCGGCTGCCATCTCCGCTGCCGTGCGTTCGTCGCCGTCGGCGTCGGCCACCGTCCCTGCCTCGTAGGTCGGTCCGTCGCCGCCGACGCTTCCGTCGCCGAGACAGCCGCCGAGCGCGACGGCTCCACCCGCATAGAGCAAGAGACGCCGTCGACTGCTCGAACAGTGGCGAGTCATCGTCGCGGTTGGCGACGAACTCGTTCGGAGACGATCGGTCGTGTCGCCGAGAGCGAGGGCACAATCGTGGACACGAACGTTCGGACGGCACGAACCCATTTCAGTGTCGGCCCTGCAGTCTGTGGGGAGAGCGCGAACGTCCGTTCCAGTCGGCTTTCGACCGTGGTGTGCAACGCGGGGCCTTATTGTCGACAGCGGTGAACGCGACAGCTATGGAGTCGTCCGACACTGGCGAGACGCTCGAGTCCTACGGGAGCGACATCGGAAAGCGGACGAACTCCTGGACTCGGTTCCGGGAGTGGGTGTTGGTCGAGGCCGACCGGCTGTTCATTACGGCGATCATCACTGTCGGGGTCTTCGTCGGGTTTCTCGTCTTGAACGACGTCGGCGTCGTCTCCTTCGTCAACGACGACTCGATCACCCGGCTCGCAGGCGGGATGATCGCCGGCACGTTCTCGCTTGTCACACTCGTCGTCTCGATCAACCAGCTCATCCTCTCCCGGGAGTTTGCCGCAGCCGGCGAGTCCGAAAAGCAACTCCAGGGCGTTCTGGAGTTTCGTGAGGAGACCGCAGACGCAACAGGGGTGTCGGCGACCCCCGCCTCGCCGACCCGCTTGCTCGAGTTGCTCACCGAGGCAATCGACGACCACGCGACGACGTTCGAGAACGAGGTGGCGACTCACCCTGACGACGACCTCCGAACGCAGGTCGACCGGTACGTCGCCGCCGTCCAGGAGAGTTCGGATCGGCTCGACGACACCCTTGAGCACACGAAGTTCGGGACGTTTCGTGCCGTCTCGGCCGCGATCGGCTACGACGACGCTTGGCAGTTATACGGTGCCAGACACCTCCGCGGAGCGTACGGGGACGACCTCTCCGAGGATGCCCGCGACTCACTCGAGGCGTTGATCGACGTTCTGGAACTGTTCGGCGTCGCTCGCGAACACTTCAAGACGACGTATCTCCAGCGAGAGCTCACTCGTTTCTCGCAGTTGACGCTGTACTGTGGCGTTCCGGCAATCCTCTCGGCGATGCTCATCGGCTTCCTGTACGCTGACCTCGGCGGGGCGAGTGTCAGCATCGCCTACCTGCCGTACGTCGTCAGCGCGCTCATCGCGGTCGTCGTCTCCCCGCTGGCGCTGCTGACCGCGTACATCCTCCGGACCGCGAGCGTCACTCGCCGAACCGCCTCCGTCGGGCCGATGCTTCCCCAGAAAGATCCCGGCGAGGGACCGTTCGACGTCTCTTACGGAGCCGAGCCGAGAAGCGAACCCGCAAACTGACTACTCTCGCGTGGAGTCTGTCGCCTCCTCGAACGGCGCGTCGGCCGCTTTGGCTTCCTGGGATATCTCCACGACGACCGAGAATAGCGCACCGAGCAACAGGCCATAAAGGAGATGACCGACGAGGCTCTCGAAAGCGAGCATCGGAAAGCCTGGGTCGTCGATGCCGCCGATCGCCACCCAGGTCGGCAATACGAGCAACGGGAGGATCGCCCACACGGCTAACCCGTAGACGACTCCGGCGAGGGTGAATCGGAGCCCGGGCCCCATCGAAGCGATGAAGCCGGTTTCGACGTCAGCCATCACCGTTCCGAGGATCGGATCGCGGCTGAGGAGCACGCCGAAAACGAGACCGAGGACGAGTCCGTGAACGAGGTGGAAGACCCAGCCTGCCGTGCCGATCGGGTCGATACCGTATAGCGCGGGAATTACCTCGGTGATGATCGTCGGGTCGACGAGCCAGAGGACGCCGCCGAACAGCAACGAACCGACGACGCCGCCGACCGCGCCGCCGAACAACCAGTTCCCGGTGCCGTCGAACCCGTACTCGATCGGACGCTCAATGCTCATACCGGAACGACGTACGACGAGGACGGAAAAAAGGCTGCGTGGACAGTTACTGTGCCGAGAACGTCGCTCGATAGCACTCCGATCGGCGGATCGAACTACTCCGGTCCGAACCCGCTCCCGTCCCGTCGCCTCCCGGGCCGGGTATTTTACCCACCGCTGTCGTCGATTCGGACAGTCGATGAGCGACTCGGACTCGAGCGAAAGCAACGAGAACGAACGCCTCGGTGGACTGCGGCTCTGGGTGTTGCTCCGGGTAGATCGCTGGGTGCTCACTGGCATTATCCTGGCAGTCGTGTTCGCGATCCTCGTCACCACCAGCCGGATCGGCCTGACGCCGCTGCGGCTCATCGTCGAGAACCAGGACGGCCTCGAGTTCTTCTTCTCGGCGTTTATCGGCGCGATCATCACCGGTACCTCGATCGTCGTCACGATCAACCAGCTCGTACTCTCCCAGGAGCTCGGCGCGGTCGGTCAGCAACGTGATCGGATGCAGGCAGCGATGGACTTCCGCCAGACCGTCGAAGCCACGATCGACGCGGACGCGAGTCCGCCCGAGCCAGCGGCCTTCCTGTATGAACTCGTCGAGGGAATCCAGAAGCGTGCAACCGAACTCGAAGCGGAGATGGAAGACGAACGCGACGAGAAACTCAAAGGAAAAATCGGCGCCTACGTCGAGGACACGACGGACAACGCAGAGAGTGTCAAGGCAAACCTCGAGAACGCCCAGTTCGGTACGTTCGAGGTGATCTGGAACGCGTTGCAGTTCAACTATTCGCGAAAGATTTACGACGCGCGCAAGATACGGGCAGATCACACGGAGTCGCTCTCTGAAGAAGCAAACGAGAAGATCGACCACGTGATCGAGACGCTGCGACTGTTTGGCCCGGCACGCGAGCACTTCAAGACGCTGTACTTCCAGTGGGAATTGATCAACCTCTCGCGGGCGTTGCTGTACATCTCGGTGCCCGCGTTGACCGCGATGGCCGTCCTGATCATGTACGTCGACGGCAACGCCTTGCCGGGGACGACGCTGGGCATCGACAACCTGGTCTGGCTCGCGAGCCTGGGGTTCGTGATCGGTATCTCGCCGTTCGTCGTCTTCATCGTCTACATCCTCCGAATTGCGACGATCGCGAAGCGAACACTCGCAATGGGGCCGTTCATCCTGCGGGAGTCCGAACGCGACGAAGATCTGGGGTGAGCAGCAGAGAGCGGCGTTTCTCACCCGTCGCGTTCGCTGAGCGCAACGGATGGCAAAGCGAACGCTCGCAGTCGGCCACCACCTGGAAACAATCGAACCGTAGCGAGAACGGCAAGCAGGTGACCAATCCTCGACCCCCCGTCTGGGTTATGTCGGCCAGTTCCGGCGCACCCGCGTCCCAAGCGATTGCGTCGGGACAGCAGTACCACACTCCTGCCCACGCCGACCGTAACGACTCGACGCCGTCTCGGTCCTCGAGTGCCCCGAAAGGTGCTCGAGTCGGCCGTCGCTCGTCTAGTACCGTCCCAACCGTCGACTGACGGGTCGAATCGAGCCACACCGCCAGATTCGACCCATCAGTTCAGGCTTGGCCCG
>JGI2924J29684_1078235_pt1 | contig 36644 bp, 28 predicted proteins | sample BenlonsequencITS_FD_29684 | JGI IMG/M metagenome (IMG submission 29684)
CCTATGGTGCCGAATGGCGGAGTAGGCTGAAAGAATGAGTTGCTGATTTGGATCGTACAAGCCGTCGCAGCTATCTGCTCATGTATGGTGTTGGCTTGGTTGAGGTTAAGCCCTGAATATGCGCTGGCAACTGAGCATCCTGCCTAATCCGCCTTTGGCGGAGGGGCATATAGAAGTTGCAGGTGACAACCTGCACCAAAAATGATTACACAAAAGGGTAAGTTCCGTAGGAACGGCAGATATAAATGCAAATAGGAACATTTTTTTTAAAGGCGTTTGCCCTGAGGAGGAGGTCCATCGTTTTAACGGTATGAAACTTTCTTTTATAAGACCATGTCAAATTCGCCCCCCAGTAATATCGCTTGATACCAAATAAAAGGAACAAAAAAATAAAGGCGTAAAAAAAGCTTCCTAAGAAGCCTCGAAATAAAGAACGGACAGCTATGAGCTGCCAATTCTTTCCATTTATTTAAACCTTACGTGCTAAATATACCTTGGCATTTTCCAAAATCAAAATTTTCCCGCAAGTAAATAGCTGCATTTCCACTCTCCTGCACCTTATCATCACCATAGTCAAATACCAAACCAACTCGCTCAAAACAATAATATAACGGACATCTGATCAACTAAAAAAATAATATTTGTTATTATTACACTTTAACAAATATTAACACAACAATCGGTTTCGATTTTAATTTCAGCATCACAAAATTGCTTCCATTAGAATTTTATCAACAAACTCTTGAATCAAATAGAAATACAATATCACTACCGAAAGGTTTCGTAAAATATAGTTTTGTTTTTCTCTAAATATTAGATCAATTTAGTAGATACAATAAATCATTTTAATAACCCTTTTAACATTAACCCACATGACTCAAACTTTACGCAAGTTAAGGGTCCTTATGCTATGCCTATTTTTTTCTGCCAGTTGGCAGATGGTAGCATATGGGCAAGGGAAGGAAGTGACCGGTAACGTCATTTCTTCCGAAGACAAACAACCCTTACCGGGGGTATCAGTATTGGTACAAGGCACTACCCGGGGCGCCATTACCGACTTAGACGGTAATTTTAACATCACCCTCAATGAAGGTGAAGACGTGCTGATCTTTTCGTTCATTGGATTTGAAAGCAAAAGTGTAGCCGTCGGCAATCAAAGTGAAATTTCCGTCACCCTTTCTCCGGACATGCAAGCACTCGAAGAAGTGGTAGTAGTAGGTTACGGTGAACAGAAAAAGGAAACGGTCACGGGATCTGTAGCTGCGGTAAAAGGATCAGAACTGGCCAAATCACCCGCCACGAACATTTCCAATTCCATCGCCGGCCGAATGCCCGGGGTAGTCGCGGTAAACAGAAGTGGTGAACCCGGCTATGATGGCTCTGGCATCCGTATCCGTGGTTCTAACACCTTGGGAAATAACGATGCCCTAATCGTCATCGATGGTATCCCTGCCAGGGCCGGTGGTTTCGAACGGCTTAACCCCAATGACATCGAGAGTATCTCCGTACTGAAGGATGCCTCTGCGGCCATTTACGGTTCTCGGGCAGCAAACGGTGTGATCTTGGTCACTACCAAACGTGGTAGATCCGGCAAACCAGAACTTTCCTATCAGTTTAACCAAGGCTGGGGCCAGCCTACTGTCATCCCAGACCTGGCCAATGCGGCTCAATACACCGAAATGCTAAACGACCTCAGCGTCTATGAATTGCCCGTGGATGAATGGGCTGCAGCCGACAATGCCTACAGGACATCGGGCGTATATACCCGACCAAACGGTCAAGAAAGGGCAGCCCCTTTTACTCCAGAGGACATCGCTGCCTATCGGGCCGGAAACGACCCTTGGAATTACCCGAACACAGACTGGTACGACGCCACGCTTAAAGAATGGTCTCCCCAGTCCAAGCATAACCTGCAGCTGGTCGGAGGAAGTGAGAATGTCAAGTACCTGGCCTCGCTGGGATACCAAAACCAAGATGCTTATTACAAAAACTCGGCTACTGGCTATAAACAGTATGACCTGAGAATCAACCTGGACGCCAAGATCAACGATTTCATCAGCTTGAAACTCGGGGTACTTGGCCGTGAGGAATTCCGTTTCTTCCCGACGCGCGGTGCAGGAGCCATCTTCCGGATGCAAATGCGGGGCAAGCCCCATCAACCGGCCTTCTGGCCAAACGGGCTTCCCGGACCGGATATAGAAAACGGTGAAAACCCCGTGGTCATCACCACCAATGCTACCGGATATGATCGAGACAAAAGAGATTACTTCCAGTCCAATGGTGAGCTGACCATCAAAATCCCAGGGGTAGAAGGCCTGAAATTTGTCGGTACCGCTGCGGTGGATAAACTCTCCAGGGACCTTAAAAGATGGGAAACCCCTTGGACCCTCTATGAGCGTGGAACGGGCTTTGAAGAAGATGGGGTAACTCCTGTTCTCGTACCCAGCCAAAGAGGCCCTGCTGATCCAAGGTTGAGACAAGAACATTTCAACCAATTGAACATCCTTCTGGGTGGTGTTTTTTCTTATGAAAAGACGTTCAATGAAGCCCATAAATTGAATATTCTTGCCGGTACCAACCGCGAAACCGAAGAAGGTGACAACTTCAATGCCTTCAGAAGGTACTACATCTCTACGGCCATTGACCAGCTGTTTGCCGGTGGGGAACTGGAAAAAGACAACGGCGGGGGTGCCTATGAGCGCGCAAGGCTGAATTATTTCGGCAGGGTAGCCTATAATTACAAGGAAAAATACCTCGCCGAATTCCTGTGGAGATATGATGCTTCCTACATCTTCCCTGAGGACACGCGATTCGGCTTCTTTCCCGGCATCATGCTGGGCTGGGTAGCCTCTGAAGAGGACTTCTTTAAGCAGGCCATCCCGGGACTGGAATTCTTCAAGATCCGTGGTAGCTGGGGCCAAATGGGGAACGACCAGATTTACTTTGATGATGTACTACAGGAATACCAATTCCTGGCCACTTATGGATTTGATAGTTACATCATCGATGGTACCGAAACCAAAACATTGTACGAAACCCGGGTTCCAAATACTGCCATCACTTGGGAAATAGCCAACAATTCAAACATCGGTATCGAAGGGCAATTGCTAGACGGAAAGATTTTCTTCGAGTTTGATTATTTCTATAACAAACGGACCAACATCCTTTGGAGAAAAAATGCTTCCGTACCGCAAACCACCGGCATCACCTTACCTGCCGAGAACATCGGCGAAGTGGCCAACTCCGGCTTCGATGCCTTGATGGGCTACCGCGGCAGGACCAACGGCGGCTTCAACTATAGCGTCAGCGTAAACGGTGGCTATGCCAAAAACAAAATCCTATTCTGGGATGAACCGCCAGGGGCACCGGATTGGCAGCTCTCTACCGGCAAGCCGATGAACACGTTTTTGGTGTACCAATACGATGGTGTATTCCCGGACCAGCAATCCATCGATAACGAAGAACTGGATTACTCTGCCATCACCAATGAACTCCGTCCTGGCGACATGAAATATGTCGATTATGATGGCGACGGAGCCATCACACCAGATGACCGCGTGAGAATGGACCAAAACAACATTCCATTGTTCCAAGGTGGTATGAACATCACGGCTTCTTATAAAAATTTCGACCTATCCATCCTCTTACAAGGGGCTTTTGGTGCTCGACAATACGTTAGCGCGGGTGAATCAGGAAACATCGGAAACTACCTGCTGGACATTTATGAAAACAGATGGACCGTGGCCAATCCAAGCAGCGAACACCCAAGGATCGCCAATAGAAGTGACCAGTATTACTCCAATGGCAACACCTATTGGTTTAGGCAAGCTGATTATATCCGGTTAAAGAACTTTGAGATCGGATACACCCTGCCAATGGAAATTGGAGAAAAGGTGGGCATCAAAAACCTACGGATTTTTGCCAATGGCCTAAACTTGTTCAACATCATGAACAAGCTGGAAGTAATGGATCCTGAATCATCCAACTCCACTGGCCAATATTATCCACAGGCAAGAGTAATCAACACAGGACTATCGGTGACCTTTTAATTCCTAAACTGACATGAAAATGAACAAATTCAAAAATATAACCTATCTGTGCCTCTTGGCGGTCAGCTTATGGATATTATCCAGTTGTAATGCTGATTTTGTCAATACCAGCCCACTGGATGAGGTATCAGAAGAAGATGTATGGTCGGATCCGGCACTGGCCGAAGCAGCGGTCACAGGAACCTACGTAGGGCTCGGCCAAGGGGGATTTGACGAACAAATGCTCGCCTCCCTTACCGATGAAGCCATCTTTACCCACCCAGGCAGAGACATTACCGTTATTACGGAATCCAGGTCCAATCCTGCCGCTCCAGGCTGGATCAACAACACCTTGGAATGGGGCAATATGTACAGTTATATCCGCGCCTGTAATGTCGCCATCGAGAACCTAACAGAGCCACTGCTGACAGACCAGGATTTGGTGGACCGGTTGATGGGCGAAGCCAAGTTTATGCGGGCCTATTACAGTCATCAGCTGTTGCGCTACTACGGTGGTTTCCCGATTGTGGACCGGGCTTATGAGTTGGGCGAAGAATCCTACGAAATTCCCCGGAATACTTGGGAAGAGTGTATCAACTTCATCGTAGGTGACCTCGACGAAGCCGCAGCTCTGCTGGAAGGAAAATCCATGGATTCCGGCCGGGCAAGTAGAATGGCTGCCTTGGCCCTGAAATCAAGGGTACTGCTTTATGCAGCCAGTGACCTCCACGACATCCCTACGGCTTCCAGTAATTCCAGCCTGATCTCAGGTTATGCCAATCCTGAATACCTTGGATACACCTCTGGTGACCGCATGTCCAGATGGCAACGGGCAAAAGATGCCGCCAAAGCGGTTTTGGACAATGACCAAGGCAACTTGCTCAACCTATCGGGCCCCGTCTCCCACGAGGAAGGCATTCAGAATTACATGAACAATTCCCTTTCCAAAAATGGCGGGGAAGAAGAGCTGATCTTTGCCAGGTATTTCATCAATGCCAAGCAGGAAAACGGGGGTCGTCAAGGCCTCTTCAACGGCCCCAACGGCTATAACAACTGGGCAGGGAACACTCCCATCCAGCATTTTGTGGACGATTATGAAATGATGGACGGTACCGAATTTGACTGGGACAATCCGGAACATGCGGAAGCTCCTTATGAAAACCGGGATGCCCGTTTCTACGCTTCCTTGCTCTATGATGGTGCGCAGTGGAAGCCCAGATCTTCAGCCAACCAACCAAAGGATCCCTTAGGACAGATCCAGACCGGCCAATATGAGATCATGCAAAATGGTTCGGTAGGAACGCACTTCGGACTGGATACCCGAAATAGTTCTATTGAAGACTGGAACGGTTCATATACGGGGTATTATTTCCGCAAATTTATTGACCCCGATCCTTCTATCGTGGATCAAAATACTTGGCAAGAAATTCCTTGGCCGTTCTTGCGCTACACAGAAGCGGTGCTGAATTACGTAGAAGCCTGTATCGAACTTGGGCAGGAAGAAGAGGCCCGCACTTGGCTAAACAGGATTCGCTACCGGGTGGGCATGCCTGCCATCAACGACTCCGGTGAAGCCCTTGTAGAGCGCTATCGAAATGAGCGACGCATTGAAATGGCCTATGAAGAACAGCGCTACCATGACTGCCGACGTTGGATGATCCCTGAAGAGACCCTGGGAAGAAAAGCAAATGGCATCAACGTGGTAGGGACTTTCAAACCCGGACAGAGTCTGGACCTCTATCGATATGATCCTGAAATCTATAACTATTCCTACGAGGTCACACCGATAGACCCTGGTAAAGAAGACCGGCAATGGCTGGATAAAATGTACTACTTGCCAATTCACTTCAATGAGATGAACAGAAACGCAAAACTTGTCCAGAATCCTGGATACACTGAATAACCCTAACCTATTGATTTTTTTTCATTTAAAAGAATCTATACCATTGCTTTGGATGGTATAGATTCTTTTTATATTTAATCCCCAAACCCAACAATACCTGTATGCTTAAACTATACCTCAAGGTGGCTTTTCTAGTCATTCTCAGCGGGCTGCTCTTACGATGTACCCAACCAAAAGAATCCCCTGCTCCTGAAAAGCCATCACTTTTCTCTTTGCTTCCGCCCTCCCAAACCCATGTCACCTTCCAAAATAAACTTACCGAAGGGCTGAACACCAATGTCCTGATGTACGAATATTTTTACAACGGTGGTGGTGTCGCCATCGGCGACGTGAATGGGGACGGCTTGGATGACATTTATTTTTCAGGCAATATGATCGCCAACAAACTCTACCTGAACAAGGGCGACATGACCTTTGAAGACATTACCACCAGCTCTGGCACGGCAGGCAGAAATGGCCCATGGAAAACGGGCGTCACGATGGCCGACGTCAACGGAGACGGCAAACTCGACATATACGTTTGCTATTCTGGAAACCTACGACCGGAAAAACGAAAAAATGAGCTTTACATTAACCAAGGAAATGACCAAAACGGTATTCCGAAATTTTCGGAAGAAGCATCCACATACGGCTTAGCGAGCACCTCTACCAGTACCCAGGGGATCTTCTTTGACTATGACCAGGACGGTGACCTGGACATGTTCCTTCTCAATCACAACCACAAGTCACTGCCCATCCTCGATGAAGCCAGTACCGCTGCCATCTTGAAAGAAAAAGATCCTGCAGGATCACAGCTTTTCAGAAACGACAAGGGGAAGTTTACAGAAGTAACGGAAGCCGCAGGCATCCAAAATTCGGCCCTTTCCTATGGGCTGGGCGCAGGAGCGGCTGACATCAACGGCGATGGCTGGACAGACCTTTACATCTGTAATGATTACACCGCCCCGGATTTTTTATACATTAACAACCAAGACGGTACCTTCATCGACCGGATTGGCAGCAGCATGGGGCATACTTCCCACTTTTCCATGGGCAATGATGTCGCCGATGTAAACAACGATGGTCTCCCCGACCTTTTTACGTTGGATATGCTCCCTGAAGACAACAAGCGCCAAAAGCTGCTGATGGCTCCGGACAATTATGAGAAATTTGACTTTAAAGTGGACATGGGCTTCCATCATCAATATATGCGGAACATGCTTCAGGTCAATAACGGCAACAGCACTTTTAGCGAAATCGGCCAATTATCGGGCATATCCAACACCGACTGGAGTTGGTCAGCCCAATTCGCAGACTTTGACAATGACGGGTGGAAGGACCTTTACATCACCAATGGCTACTTGCGCGATTACACCAACATGGACTTCCTGAAGTTTATGGGAGATTATGTCCAAAACAATGATGGCAATATCAGACGGCAAAACGTGCTGGACCTTGTCAAGCAAATCCCTTCCTCCAACCTCCACAATTACATGTTCAAAAACAACGGTGACCTGACATTCAAAAAGGTCAGTAGCAGTTGGGGAGTGGACTATTCATCCAACAGCAATGGGGCCGCCTATGCTGACCTTGACAATGACGGCGACCTTGACCTTGTGGTGAACAACATCAACTTGGAAGCTTTTATCTTTGAGAACAAGGCAAACCAGCAGCTGGACCACCATTACCTAAAAATCCAGCTAGCAGGCGAAAAAGCAAACAAATACGGGCTGGGAGCACAGGTAACGCTATTCAAGGGAAACCAGGCCATGTACCAAGAGCAAATGCCTTCCCGTGGCTATCAATCCAGTGTTTCACCCGTCCTTCATTTCGGACTGGGCAATGCCGACTTCGTCGATTCCATCCAAGTACACTGGCTGAACGGCAAAACCCAAACCGTTCGCAATGTAGAAACCAACCAACTGATCACCTTGCGCGAATCGGAAGCGGAAAACCGGGCGCCGCATCGTCAGGCGCCCACTCCGCTCTTTACCGAAACAGCTCCCCCTCTGGATATAAAATTGGCACAAAACCAACTCAACGATTTCAAAAGGCAGCCTTTGATCGTAAACCCGCTTTCCTTTGAAAGTCCCTCAATGGCAAAAGCGGATGTCAATGGTGATGGGAAAGAAGATATTTATGTGGGCGCCGGCGCCGGAGATGTATCAAAACTTTTCATCCAGCAAGCAAATGGCCAGTTTATCGTCAGCAACAATGGTGATTTTGCGCTTGACAAAGACAGTGAGGACAGCCATGCCGCCTTTGCCGATGTCAATGGAGATGGATTTCCAGACCTATATGTTTGTAGCGGAGGCTATGGCAATTTCATGCCTACCGACCCCAAACTCCAGGATCGCCTTTACATAAACGACGGAAAGGGCCAGTTTAAAAAGCAATCCTCTGCGCTGCCCAAAATGCTCACCAGCACCAGCTGCGCCACCTTTTTGGACGTAAATGGCGACCAGGCAATGGATATCTTTGTGGGAGGCCGAACAGTACCCGGAAGGTATCCGGAAACCCCACGCAGTTACTTGCTTGTCAATGATGGCCATGGCAAGTACACGGATCAGACCAGCACCATTTCCCCGGCCTTGACCCATCCCGGAATGATTACGGATGCTGCCGTAACGGACCTTAACCTCGACGGCCAGCCTGAACTTGTGACGGTGGGCGAATGGTTACCGATTCAGGTATTTGGCCTGGAGCAAGGCAAACTGGCAGAGGTCACGGACCAATACTTCGATAAAAAATACAGCGGATGGTGGAATACCATCCACGTGGCCGACCTGAATGGAGACCAAAAGCCTGATTTGGTTTTCGGTAATCAAGGCACCAACACACAAATCCATGCCAGTGATGATGAACCGGCCAGTCTGATCTACAAGGATTTTGATGAAAATGGTTCTTTGGACCCGATTTTATGCTGCTATATCCAAGGGGAAAACTATCCTTATGTCACCCGGGATGAGCTCCTGGATCAGATGGCCAAAATGCGCACGCGCTTTCCCGACTATAAGAGCTATGCTGACGCCAAGCTATCGGATATTTTCACCGAAGATGAGCTGGAAAACAGTCAGAAGCTCATTGCCAACCAACTGAAAACGGCGCTTTTCCTCAGCAATCCTTCCGGCAAATTAAAAATGGGTAAATTGCCTATCCAGACCCAAAGTGCTCCAGTGATGGCCATCGCCAGTGGAGACATGAACCGTGACGGGCATCAGGACCTGCTTCTCTGCGGAAATATTCAAAAGGCCCGATTACGTTTTGGGAAGTATGATGCCAATTACGGTTTGATGCTCTTGGGCGATGGAAATGGAAACTTCAAAAGCCTTCCCCAAGCTTCCTCGGGATTTGCCCTGAAAGGGGACGTGCGCAGCATCCTCCAATGCGGAGATCAATGGCTCTTTGGTATTAATCAAAAAGGGATTGTCGCCTATGCCCCTACCCAGAAAAAGTAATTTAAATAACCCCTGATCACGATGAAACGAATAAACTTTCACTTACTATATTGCTTTCTGCTGGCCACCTTGGCAAGTTGCCAGTCAGACAAACAGCACATCCCTGAATTGCCGACCAAGTACATCGGAGAGGTAACACAGGAAATGACCGAACTGATGATCCATGATGTCACTAATCCACCCTTGGCCGCTCGGTTTTTTTCCTATGCTTGCATTACGGGATATGAAATCACTTCTCAAAATGACTCCTCCCTCCATGATCTCCACGGCATCCTTAACCAATATCCTGCCATCCAAAAGCCTACTGATTTCCCAGAGCAATCATACCAGCTGAGCGCTGTCCTGGGCATGATCCAAACGGCCAAAACCATCCAGCCCTCCGGCACGGAGCTTCAAAGGTATGAGGATGCGCTACTGGACAGCTGTCGGAAAATGGGCTTTCCAGAAGAGACCATTCAGCAGTCATTGGCCTATGCCAAAGCCATGACAAAGGCCGTACTTGAATACGCCAAGGCAGATGGGTATAACCTCATCAGTAATTATCCGCGTTACACCCCGCTGGGCACGCCGGGCAGCTGGTACCCGACTCCTCCCGGATACTTTGCTCCCGTGGAACCATATTTTGAAACGGTAAGGCCTTTTTTCTTGGACTCCGCCGCGCAGTTCAAGCCTTTGCCGCCCATCGCATTTGCAGAAACCAAAGACTCTGAGTTCTACAAAATCACCAAGGAAGTCTATGATGTAGACATGTCGGAAAAGAACAAGGAAATCGCGGCATTTTGGGACTGCAATCCCTTTGCTTTACAGGATAACGGCCATCTCATGGTGGGCATGAAAAAAATCTCCCCCGGTGCCCACTGGATGGGCATCACCAATATCGCCTGCCAAAAAGCCAAAAGTTCCTTTTCGGAATCCATGAAAATCCACACCATGGTGGCCACTACCTTGATGGATGGATTTATCGCCTGCTGGGATGAAAAGTACCGAAGCAATCGCATACGACCGGAAACAGCCATTCGAAAATACATCGACCCCACGTGGACCCCTTTCTTGCAGACTCCTCCCTTTCCGGAATACCTGAGTGGACACAGCACTATTTCCACCGCTGCTGCGGCGGTTTTGACGCATTATTTTGGAGACAATTTCAGTTACTCGGACACGGTGGAAGAGCGATACGGGCTTAAGGCCAGAAGCTACACGAGCTTTAACCAAGCAGCGAATGAAGCGGCCATTTCCCGGCTTTATGGAGGTATTCACTTTATGGACGCCATCACAAGGGGCCAAAAGCAAGGACGTGAAGTCGGTGCTTGGGTCATCGACAAGCTCCCACAAACTGATTTAGACGCTGCCCAAGCAGCTAAAAATTGATAGCAATGGACGTTGGAAGGATGAATTTGACATGCCTTTACAGGAAAGGATGCTGATGCCGTACAGATGATCGGCTTCCTCCAAGTACCCTAAAGGATTTTAGCGGGAATTTGTAAAAAAAGAAAGGTGAATGCTGCTAAAACAGGTTCCTAGAATGGATGAATTATCCTTGGGGGTCAGCTATGGCTATTGATTTGATGCCCTTTCCAGCGTGTATCAAACAAAAAACTTTTTCCCCTTGATGTAATCTTCCACCAATGGAGGTAGCAGATAGGTCACCGATTTGCCCGCCTCGACGGACTTTCGAATAAACGTCGCGGAGATGTCGATCAAAGGTGCTTCCACGTGACGGACATTCACATGATCATACGTAACCGATTCTCCCGGCCGTGGATAGACATAGAGCCCGTACTGCTCCAGTATCTGTGCGCTATTTTTCCATTTATGGAAATGGGTCAAGTTATCACCTCCTATGATCAACTTGAACTCATGCTGTGGATGCTTTTCGGAAAGGTAGGTAAGGGTATCAATCGTATAACTGGGCTTGGGCATGTGAAACTCTACGTCATTGGCACGGAAGCGATAATTCCCCTCAATGGCCAACTCGACCATTCGAAGCCGATCAAACTCGTGTAGCAATGCTTTACGTTTTTTAAAGGGATTTTGGGGAGAGACCACAAACCACACTTCATCCAGGTCAGTCCTGTCCTGCATGACATTGGCAATGATCAAATGTCCAATGTGAATGGGATTAAACGAACCGAAAAATAAACCTACCTTCACTTTACTTTATTTCTCAATGAATGCATTGATTAACTTTTCTGCCTCTTTAAAGGACTTTTCCATATGGTCATTGACGAGTGTCACGTCAAACTGGTCCTCAAAAGACATCTCAAACTTCGCCTTGTAGATTCGCCGTGACAGGCTTTCTTCCGACTCCGTGCCACGATCCTTGAGCCGCTCTTCCAGCGTATCCAGTGAAGGTACCTTTACGAAGACCGCCAATGCCTTATCACCGAAATATTCCTTGAGCTGAAGCCCTCCTTTGACATCCACATCAAAGATTACATGCTTGCCACTGTCCCAGATACGTTGGATTTCAGATTTTAGGGTGCCATAAAAATTCCCTTCGTAGACCTCTTCCCATTCGATAAATTCATCATCATCAATTTTTTGCTTGAATTCTTGGGGAGACAGAAAATAATAGTCCTTTCCATGCACCTCGTGGCGTCCACGCTTATCCCTGGTGCAGGCGGATATCGAAAATCCCAAATCATTTCGGGAGGAAAGAAGGTGTTTGACAATAGTCGTCTTTCCGGAACCCGATGGGGCCGAAAAAATAAAAGCTTTTCCTGAAGACATAGGTGAGTGGTGATCGCTTATTTGATTTCTTCTATTTTTTGGCGAATGCTTGCGGCCAATTCACCAGGTACAGCTTGTTTGGTGCATTTATTCTTTAGCATTTCACGTATGGCTTGCTCCAAATGATAATGCTCAAAGCATGGCTGGCACTTGGACAGTTTATCCTTGAGGACCTCCTTAGAACCATCACAATCATCACCGTCCAAAATACGCTCCAACAGCTGGAAGCACTTGCTCACATCACCACATTCTAGTTTTCTTTCTCCGGATGAGTTTACATTTTTCTCCATGTCACTTTATTTTCACTTTAAAACTCAAATCAATCTTCATCAGCATCATACCCCATGTCCTTTGCATAAGAATGCAATTTCTCCTTCAATAAGTTCCGGGCACGGTGCAATCTTGACCTTACGGTTCCGATCGGAATGTCCAAAATCTTGGCCATTTCCTCGTAGGTAAACCCTTCCAGGTCACACAATATGATCACTGTCCTGAAGTCTACGGCCAAACTGTTCAGGGCATTGGATATCTCATCCCCTAGCATGTCCTTGACCGCATCCACCCTCAGATCAGAGGTAATATTGTAATCAACACTATCTGAGTTATAATAAGTTTCAACCTCTTGATAATCAACCTTGGATGGCTGCTTGCTTTTCTTCCTGTATTCGTTGATAAAACTGTTTTTCAATATCCTGAACAGCCACGCTTTTGCATTGGTCCCTTGCTCAAAAGAATTGATAAAACGGTACGCCTTAAGGTAAGTGTCCTGCACCAAATCCTTGGCATCATCCTCGTCAAATGTAAGCCTGAAGGCAAAATTATACATCGAGTCTATGTGAGGCATAAACTCATGATCGAAGATGTTATTCTTCTCCTTGTCGGAATATTTTTTCTTTTGTACCTCAGACATAAGTTTCAAAAATAATCATTGACTCAATTTATCACTAATTTTTTGAAAGAATTCCCTCGTTTTGATTTATTTTGAATTTCAAAAACCGTCTTTTCTTCCTAGAATGAGACGGATTAAACGTAAGACAACTGTTAATGTTTGCATTTCGCTTAATTTCTTATCTCCCGCTTTGGAGCCTTTATATTGTTTCTGACTGCTTCTTTCTGATCGCTTACCATTTGGTCGGTTATCGCAAAAAAGAGGTGTGGACCAACCTCAAAAATGCTTTCCCAGAAAAGTCGGACCAAGAGCTGAAAAAAATCATGCGGAAGTTTTACCGTAACCTTACCGATTCCTTCGCGGAGACCATTAAGCTCATGACCATGGGAAAGGCCGAAATCGAAAAACGGTTCCAGTTAGAAAACATGGACTTACTGCGTAACCTTCTGGAGAAAGAGCAAGTCATCGTTGGGCTTACGTCACATTTTTTCAACTGGGAAGGGCACCCTCTGTCCGTGCGGGCACTGGTGGACGAACGGATCGAAATCGTCTATCAAAAAGTGAGCAATCCATTTTTCGAAAAACTCATGAAAACCATCAGAAGTCGCTTTGGTGGTTATTTGGTGGAGAAAAGTCAGTTTCAGCGGCATTTTATCAAACATCGGGCCCACCCTCGCCTCATAGGCTTGGCCGCAGACCAACGCCCCAACCGGGAAGACCAACGCTATCACGCCCAATTCATGCACCGGGAAACAGGATTCTTCGAAGGAGCCGAAAAGCTTGCCAAGCGGTTTGACCTGACCGTTATTTTCTCCGAGGTCCACAAACTAAAACGTGGCCATTATAAATTCACTTACCGCTTTGTCGCCGAACCACCTCACGACATGCGCGAACATAGCATTACAGACCAGTTTATCACCTTGGTAGAAAAAAATATACGCGAAGAGCCCGCCCTATACCTCTGGTCGCACAACCGCTGGAAAAACAGCTGATATCAGAGAAAAGAAGCTCGACCAAAGACGGAAGACAATACCAGAACCATGATCCACTGCCAGGCGCTTAGGCGCAAAAAGTCTTTCTTCTCTTCGTGGTAATTGCCCACAGTTTTGGGGCTTCTACCTGGATTTCCAGCCGTTACGGCTTTTGGTTTGCGATGCTCTTGATTGCTTTCAATTCAAGCCTCTACATCTTTAAATGAAAATAGCCAAACACCTACTAAAATAGCACACTGATGACGCTGATATTTTATCCGCGCCCAAGCACCATCAGCGATATCTGTGTTCTATTATCTTACAATTTTCTTTTTCAAAGGACAATGAAACCATCTAAATGTCCTCCTTACCTATTTGATGCAACCCTACCCATAAGAACTTAAAAACATCGGATTTCACGTAATATTTTGGGACTATCCGGATTATAGTGGGTAGTTCATTAATACTCAACTGACATAATGGGTATAACAATGAGTTAAATGTGTTTATTAAAGGATCTGCCTTGAGGTATCAGACGTTAAGAAATCAAAGAAGTGGGCAGGCAAGGACGCAGGCTTGTTTGACGAGAATCCGCACAAAAGCTGAATGACAGCTATAAGGGAGGAGTTTGCCTGCGTGTGTGCTGACTTTGATTTTAGTCGGATAGCTCACCGCAGCGGGGTTTTTGGGTTACTTTTTTAACCTGCAGAAAAAAAGTAACAAAGGTTAAGTAAGGTAATATGCTAGATTCAGCAACTTAACGCAATTGTACTTACCCACACTAAATCATATAGAACGAATATTTTTGTGCTTAACTTGACACCTTAACGTGATAACTAGCACAGCAGGTTAATTACACTAAATTTATTATTGCAAACACCTATGTAATTCTGTATGATCAACATTCCATTGTTTTTGTCCTTACCAAGTAATATCTTGTTATTTTTCATCACTTGAAGTATTATGAATATTAGAAATAAAGCTTTTTTACTCATACCAGCTTTTTGGGCAAGTATCTTTGACATTGCAGTAACAATTTACCATCAACCTGCCACCTATTGGTCTGGCAATTTGAAGCATTATAACGAAGGCAACCCTATAGGCGCATTCTTCATGAGCAACCATGTTTACGGACTATTCCTCATTTGTGGTATTTGGCTGGTATTGATCTATATTATCGGAAAATCCCTTAAAGGAAAGGCACAAAAAATCTTTCTCCTCTTCGTGGTAATTGCCCACAGTTTTGGGGCTTCTACCTGGATTTCCAGCCGTTACGGCTTTTGGTTTGCCATGCTCTTGATCGCTTTCAATTCAAGCCTCTACATCTTTATAAATGAAAATAGCCAAACACCTACTAAAATAGCACACTGATGACGCTGATATTTTATCCGCGCTCAAGCACCATCAGCGGCATCCGCGCCCTATCCACTTACAATTTTCCAATCTTTGGCCTTACAATTCCCAAAACCTTTACGTAAATAAACTATTCCTCTTAACTTTGAGGTTTATAGGAGGAAAGTAGTATGGATTATTTAGAAGGTTTAAATCCCCCACAACGAGAAGCTGTAGAACACACGGAAGGGCCACTGATGATCATTGCCGGTGCAGGATCAGGAAAAACACGGGTCCTTACATTCAGGATCGCCCATTTGATCAGAGCCAAAAACGTGGATCCATTTCAGATCTTGGCCCTCACCTTTACCAATAAGGCGGCCAGTGAAATGCGAAACCGTATCGAGCGGCTGATCGGTCTGGAGGCCCGAAACACTTGGATGGGTACATTCCACAGCATCTTTGCCAAGATCCTTCGAGTAGAATCCGAAAAATTGGGCTTCCCCTCCAATTTCACCATCTATGACACCGATGACAGCAAATCCCTGATCAAAAGCATCGTCAAGGAAAAACGATTGGACGACAAAGTCTATAAACCAAACACTGTGCTTTCCCGCATTTCAGGAGCCAAAAACAGGCTGATCTCTTGGGAAAACTACATCAACGACCCCTACATCAAAGCGGATGATGAAGCGGCCATGAAGCCACGAATGGGCGAAATTTACAGGGCTTATCAAAAGAGACTGTTTAAGTCCTCGGCCATGGATTTTGATGACCTGCTGTTCAATACCAACGTGCTGTTCAGAGACCATCCCGATGTGCTCAACAAATACCAACAGCGCTTCCGCTATGTGCTGGTGGATGAGTTTCAGGATACCAACCTGTCCCAGTACCTGATCACCAAAAAACTGGCCGCCGTACACCAAAACATCTGCGTGGTGGGGGATGATGCACAAAGTATCTATGCCTTTCGAGGTGCCGATATCCAAAACATCCTGAACTTCGAAAAAGACTACCCCGACCTGCATGTGGTCAAGCTGGAGCAAAATTACCGCTCCACTAAAAACATTGTGGAAGCGGCCAATTCGATCATCGAAAAGAACAAAGCCCAGCTCAAGAAGAATGTATGGACCCAAAACGGCAACGGCGACCTCATCGAGCTGATCAAATCTGCCTCAGACAATGAAGAAGGCAGGATGGTGGCCTCGACGATTTTCGAAGAAAAAAATAACAAAAAGCTACAAAATAGCGACTTCGCCATCCTTTACCGAACCAACTCCCAATCCCGGGCGCTGGAGGAAGCACTTCGTAAAATGAACATCTCCTATAAGATCGTAGGAGGACTTTCGTTTTATCAACGCAAAGAAATCAAAGACCTCATGGCCTACTTCCGCTATGTGGTCAACCAGGATGACGAAGAGGCTTTCAAGCGCATCATCAATTACCCCAAGCGAGGAATCGGCCTCAGCAGTGTGGAAAAGATGATGGTGGCAGCCTATGAGCATGACATCCCGCTTTGGCAGGTGGTCACCAACTCCAGCAGTTTCCTATCTGGACGGGCATCAAACAGCGTAAGCGACTTTGCTACCATGATCAAGAGCTTCCAGATGGAAGTAGAGCGAAAAGACGCCTATGAAGCCGCTTCTACTATCGCCAAACAGTCGGGACTGCTCAGGGAACTGTATGAAGACAAGACCATCGAAGGCCTCAACCGCTACGAAAACGTTCAGGAATTGCTCAATGCCATCAAAGAATACGTGGACAATCCTGAAAACGAAGATAAAAACCTCGGTGCTTTTCTTCAGGAGATCGCTCTCCTTACCGATAACGACCGCGACAAAGATGAAATGGATGCGGTCACACTCATGACCATTCACTCCAGCAAAGGACTGGAATTCAGGCAGGTTTTTGTGGTAGGCCTGGAAGAAGACCTTTTTCCATCTCAGATGATGATGCAAAGCCGGGAGGACCTCGAAGAGGAACGGCGGCTTTTCTATGTGGCCACGACCCGCGCCATGGAAAAGCTATACCTCAGCTACGCCATCACACGCTATCGTTTTGGGCGGCTGCTTAATTGTGAACCGAGCAGGTTTTTGGAGGAAATCGACCCCAGCTGCATCAGGGTCACCAAAAGAAGGGGGCAACAACCCACTGGCAGTCATTTTGGAAGAAACAATGATAGCGAGGGAAGGTCAGGATTTGTGGGGCTCAAAACCCCATCGGTGCGAAAGAACACCACCGCTAAGGTCCATACGCCCAGCCCAGATTTCAAACCCTCCAACACCAGTAACCTGGCCGCAGGAATGAAGGTCGAGCACCCAAAATTCGGCTTTGGCAAGGTCCTCAAGGTGGAAGTGGAAGGATTAAATAAAAAGGCGACGATTGGCTTTGACAATTTTGGAGAAAAGACATTATTACTTAGCTTTGCTAAGCTTCGGATAGTGGAATGATAATTGCTAAAGTTTTACCCAGAAAACCCATTCCCAAATCGTTAACTTATAACAAGTAATACGCTCTACCGACTCGTTTAACGACATTTTTTCGTAACTTGAAACAATCGTTAATTAATCTGAGGAACGGTATGGAAGAAAAAGAAAAGCATAAACACTCAGTAATTTTGAAAGAATACGGAAAAAACATCCAGAAACTGGTGGATTATATCTCCACAGTTCCTGACAAAGCCAAACGCACCGAACAGGCCTATACGCTTGTAGAACTCATGAAACAGCTGAACCCTCAGCTGAAAACTGAAAACGACCAAAAACTCTGGGATGACCTGTTCATCATGTCGGGCTTTGAGTTGGATGTGGACAGCCCTTTTCCAATGCCCGAGAAGGAACTCCTTGGCAAAAAGCCCCAAGTGGTGGGTTATCCTGAGGGGGAAGTGAAATTTAAGCACTACGGCCGAAATATCGAGAAGCTCATCGAAAATGCCATCGAAATCGAAAATGATGAAGAGCAGGAAGCGGCCATTATCTACATCGGTCAATTGATGAGAAGCTTTCACTCTACTTGGAACAGGGAAAATTTTGATGACGGCATCATCATTGACGATATCAAAACCCTCTCCAAAGGGAAGCTGCACATTGATTTGGAAAAAGTAAAAGAAAATGCGCTTTTTGAAAGCAGCACCCGTAGGGATTTCAAGACCAACACCCAAGAGAACTCCTCCAACACCAACAGCGGTGGTGGAAGAAGAGGTGGCAAAAGAAGAAACAACGGAGGTAATTACAAAAAACGTAGAAATTAATGTCCTCATTCCGAGTAAAAGGGGGATTAAAACTTAAAGGCGAGATCACCCCACAAGGTGCCAAAAACGAGGCACTACAGATTCTATGTGCTGTACTTTTGACAGAAGAAACTGTCCATATCCATAAAATCCCAAACATCCGAGACGTCAACAAACTGATTGAGCTTTTGGCAGACATGGGTGTCGAGGTTTCTAAAACAGGCCCAGAAAGCTACCAGTTCAATGCCGCCAAGGTAGACCTGGACTATCTGGACACCGATAAGTTCCTCACCAAAGCCTCTTCCTTGCGGGGCTCTGTCATGTTACTTGGACCGCTTTTGGCCAGGTTTGGGAAAGGTAAAATCTCCAAACCCGGTGGAGATAAAATTGGGCGAAGGAGGCTGGACACCCATTTTGTGGGCTTCCAAAAATTAGGCGCCAAATTCAACTATGACACCAAAAGGGAAATCTACAATATCGATGGCCATGCCCTGAAAGGCACCTATATGCTATTGGATGAAGCATCGGTAACCGGCACCGCCAATATCCTGATGGCAGCCGTCATGGCAGAAGGCAAAACCACCATCTACAATGCGGCTTGCGAGCCCTACCTCCAGCAGCTTTGTGACATGCTCAACCGAATGGGCGCCAACATCACCGGCGTAGGCTCTAACCTACTTCATATCGAAGGCGTCAAAAAGCTGAACGGAACAGAGCATACGTTACTTCCGGACATGATCGAAATCGGCTCGTTCATTGGCCTTGCTGCCATGACCCAGTCAGAAATCACCATCAAGGACGCCCAAATCCATCGTTTGGGCATCATCCCGGATACCTTCAAGCGGATGGGCATCCAAATGGAATTTAGAGGAGATGACATCCACATTCCCGCCCAGAAACACTACGAAATCGAAACATTTATCGACGGCTCTATCCTTACCGTAGCGGACGCCATCTGGCCAGGCTTCACGCCCGACCTGCTGAGTATCGTCTTGGTAACGGCCACCCAGGCCAAAGGCACTGTACTCGTTCACCAAAAGATGTTCGAAAGCCGTCTGTTCTTCGTCGACAAACTTATTGACATGGGCGCGCAGATCATTCTTTGTGACCCGCACAGGGCTACGGTCATAGGCTTGGACCGAAAATACCCGCTGAAAGGCATCCGAATGACCTCTCCAGATATCAGAGCAGGTGTTTCCCTCTTGATTGCAGCGCTTTCTGCTGAAGGCCAGTCGATCATTGACAATGTCGAACAAATCGACCGGGGATACCAGTACATTGACCAACGGCTGAATGCGCTGGGAGCAGACATTGTCCGGATCGATTAATTCTGAAATCCGTCTAAAAAACAAAAGCCGGTAGGTAGTCCTACCGGCTTTATCATTAAAAAGTATCAGTTATCTCCCTGCTAACTTCTTGTCCCCTTCACGCACAGCTGCCATATAATCATATAGGCTCACCACACGATCCGAAGGGTATAAACTTTTTGCTTTCGCCAACTGCTTATAAGCCATGGCCACATCACCTTCATTGAAATGGTGGACGGCATCATTATAATACTGTAACCCTGCTAATTCCCGCAAGGAAATCGAAGTGTAAATGGTATTATACTCCGTAAATTGAGCCATAACACTTCCCAGCTCAGCCAATTGCTTCGTTTTTCCCCTCACTACTTGATGATTAAAAAACGATATATATTCCGCCACGGCTTCTTGGTCTTTTATAAAACCGGCCCGCGGCTCGGTACTCTCAAACACATAGGTTTTACCATCTTCTACGTGCACCAGCAAAAAAACATGATAATCCGTTTCGATCACCTCAAAATCAAACCCGTACCGATCCAATAGCAAACCATAAATGGCTGAACCACTTACACAGTCGTAAGCACCGGTTGTCAATGCTTCATTGAAAGAACTATGCTTAATATAGGTTTTCAGCACATACTGATGCGCCTTATAAAACACTTCTTCCAGAAACCACTCTGTATATTCCTTTTTCTGAGACCGCTTATCTAATTTCTCGATCAACTTATCAAGCGAAGCGGTTTCGATATGCTCAGCAGCATGTAGGGCCATCAACAAATCCTTAGGAGCTGGATCACCCAAAAACAATTGCTTCTCAGCAGCATTCTCAAACACGGAAGATTCCAAATCCCACTCTTGGGACATTGCGTGACATATCCCCGCAAACACCACCACTACACAAATCAACAACCTTTTCATCTTCCCTCCTTTCTTTATTAAGTTAATATTAATAAAATTAACAATTTGATAACATTAGAGCAAAACATGTGCCCATTTTAACATATTAAGTTTTATAAAAAACTATTTATCAGCATGTTATATATTTCATTAATGTTAACTAAAATTAAAAAACACGTAACATACAGGAGTATCACAGCATACGTCGCTTCCTAGCCAAAAAGAATTAGAGAAAGCATGAAAGTGACTACTTAACAACACAAGGCAAAAATGAAGCACACAGCGATTACACCTTCATTTACAATGGTGTTCTATTAAATAAAAGCAATATTTTTGTGTATATTACCTGTTGTATTGCACACCTACTACTACCAACTGTTTTAATCCTAGCTACTACGATATCATATTTTAACCTTCACCCCTAAAAAGAAACTACTATGAAAACAAACATCTACACCGTATTCCTCTGTTCGCTATTTTTCACGGCAGTAGGCAGTACAGCCCTACATGCCCAAGAAATGCCCTCAAAGAAGAAAGACTTAGAAGCGGCCTACACGGCTCATACCACTGAAATCTCCACGCTAAAGGAGAAAAACAGTCAATTGGAGGCCAAGATCTCCAACCTCGAAGCAGACATTCGAAAGCTGGGTTACGAAAAAGAAGGGCTACTCGAAGACCTCAACTCCCTGGACAATCAGCTTTTGGAATTGAAAAAGAGTGAAACATCCTTAAAAGCTGCACTTACCGAAACCCAAAACGAGCTGGAAATAAACAAAGGAATCAACATGCAACTCAAGTCCATGTTATCCTCTCTAACGGCCGCCCAGCAAGCGAACGGAGACCCAAACGCGACACAAACATCCGTCACACAACTCAACGGCAACAATGTCCCATACTACCTGGGCAGTTTCATGGGCACTGCCCCTGAATCAGTCGTCAAGGACGAGAATGGCAAAGACATGGTCATCAACGGCCAAAAAATAAAAACTCCTCCCATAGCGCACACCTTCACCTTTACTCCTGATCAAAAAGTCATGCTGGAACAAGTCAACGAGCACGACCAATCGGTCAAACAACTCGCGGGAACTTATCAGGTCATCCAGGATGATGCACAACATTACGAAATATCATGTACGGTAAATGATGGCTCGGACATCTCCCTCACCTACACCATCTCCATTGATAAAGCAAGCCAAACCACCAGGTGCTCCCTTTCCAACCAAACTCCCTTTGAATTGCTCAAAAATACCTTGGTGGAAAACATCGGCCAGATCACTACGGAATAGAACAGGGGCGAACAAACAAAAAGCCACGACTGATAAACAGACCGTGGCTTTCTTTATTTTCTTTTATGGCTTCTGCTACACGTAATTGTTCAGCATTACTGGCATTACGAGCATCAGGATATCTTCGTTTTCACCCTTATCGCTAGGTACAATCAGCCCCGCTCGATTTGGCGCACTGAACTTAAGCGTCACCTGCTTGGAACCGATATTGTTTAGCATTTCTACCAAGAACTTCGCATTGAAGCCGATTTCGATATCTTCACCATCGTGTTCGCAGGACAATCTTTCATTCGCTTCATTGGAGAAATCCAAGTCCTCTGCTGAAATCTGAAGTTCACTTCCTGTCAATTTCAACCTTACCTGATGAGTGGTTTTGTTGGCATAAATGGCGATTCTACGCAAAGAGCTCAAAAACTCCACCCTGTCAATGGTCATGTTGTTTTCGTTGTCCACAGGAATGACATTTTCATAATCTGGATAACGCTCATCCACCAATCGACAGATCATCTGAATATTCCCAAATTTAAAATAGGCATTGGAATTATTGAACTCTACCGTTACCGGGATATTTTCAGAGGGAAGGGTCGACTTCAGCAGGTTAAGGGCTTTCCTGGGCACAATGATGCTGGCTGCCTCTGGAGCTGCAATGTCCACTCTCCTGTATCGGATCAATCGGTGGCCGTCGGTAGCCACAAACGTCGTATTGGTATTGCTCAAATTCACATAAACACCTGTCATCGCCGGGCGAAGCTCATCATTGCTCGTAGCAAATATGGTGTTGTTGATCGCACTGCTGAGCACATCAGTCGACATGTCTACTGCCGTCGCATTGCTCACGGAAGGAATCTTTGGAAAATCAGTCGCATTCTCCCCAGCCAACTTATATCGACCATTGTCCGAGCTGATCTCCACGCTATAGGTATCGTGGTCGATGCTAAAGGTCACGGGCTGTTCAGGCAAATTCTTCAAGGTCTCCATCAAAATCCTGGCAGGCACCGCTATATTCCCATCCTCTTTGGCTTCCACGTCAATCTCTGTCATCATGGAAGTTTGAAGATCGGAGGCCGTAATGGTCAACTTCCCTTCTTTTATTTCAAAAAGGAAATTCTCTAGTATCGGCACTACCGGATTAGTGGTCACCACTCCATTGATTCCCGAAAGTTGCTTCAAAAGAGCTGAAGAAGAAACAATAAATTTCATGCGAATATGATTTAGTTATTCAAGGTCGAAGCCAGCATTCGGACAAGTATGTTTTAAAAAACCACCAAATCCCATTGCTCCAACCTGAGGCTTATATTTCAATTAGTTTTCAACAGGGTAAATTTATAAATAAAATTAGAAAAGCAGGTACCGATGGCCAATTTCTAGCCAAAAAATATTAATCGTCATCCTTTCGCTCCCATACCTAACAAACTTCCCCGTCCATTGGCTTTTAAAACCAGACACTTTCTATCCCTTTCGGCCATATTTTCGCCTGCGGAAGTACACTTTTGCCAAGCCAATCAAAAGCACTAGCCCTACTGGAAGGGCTATATTGAGCACCTGCCAAAACGTCTTTTCCTGCTCAACCCGCTTTTTGTCAAGCGGTCGGATTTTCAGTTCCTTGCTTCGGGTGGCCATGATCCCGTCCGGATTCACCAAATACCTTAACATATTTTGGAGCAACTCGCGATTGGCAAAGTTTGCCTCAGTATTGGGATCTGTGCCCAATGGCAGCGGATCTCCGGTAGTCGGGTCCTGTTCCCCCTGCAACCAATCTCCATCGCCAGTCACGATCAGCGCACCTCCATCGGACTTTTCCTTGAAGTCTGGATCTACCTCGAAGGCCTCTGGCAAAAACCTATTCTCAAAAACGGAAGAAAAAGTCCCCTCCAGCAAGTACGCCAAGGGAAGGTTCTTTTGGTTAAAAAGTGAAATGGCCGGCTCCTGGGACATGTCTTCAAAGGCTACCCTGACAGGCTGTGGCATCTTCCTGCTGTACTGGCCACTAAAGATCAGCGGCGTCTTCTTCACCCCTGTGGCCTTTACCGTATCGAGCGAGCTTACCATCCGAAACATCACTTGGTCAAAGCCTTTGACAATCACATGACTGCTCATGGTATTGGCCACCACATAAAACGGCCAAGGGAGGGGGACGATTTGCGATTGATTGCCGAATTCTCCCGCCACCACCGGGTAATACCCAAAATTCATGTCTTGGATTAGATCTTTATTGATGCGCACACCGTATTTGAACAGCATCCGGTCCAGGCCCGTATCAAAGCCTACCGCCACGGTTCCTTCCCCACCTGCTTTTTCCATATCCACAGCCACAGGGTCAATTGCCAGCAGCAGCTTGCCTCCCCGCATAAGGTATTGGTCCAGCAAGTATACTTCCCGCTTGGAATAAGCGTCTCTGGGGCCCGCCACGATAATGGCTGCAAAACTGAGCAAATCCTCCACACCTTTGGCTTTCTGCAGGGGCACTTTGTACACTTCGTAATCTTCAGAAAGTGCCTCTACAATTCCATACCCTTGGTCTCCCTGTAATTCTCCGTGATTGGTGATCATTGCGACCGCTTGCTTTTCCCGCTGGACCAGCATGCGCACCATATTGATCAGCTCATACTCTAAATTTTCCACGGACAAATTGAGTATTTGGTCCGGTGACATGCCCCTGTTCCCATTTAAAAGCAGCCCACCGGTTTCATGCGTAGCATTTCGAATGATGACACCCGGGAAAATAAGCCTTGACGTTTGAGCACCATTTTCAGTGGCAAACAGGTTGGTAGGATTGATGCCAAATTCCGCGAGGTAGATGATATATTCATCCCTTTCCTGTTTATCTTCTATTCCCATGGGATCAAAGTACCTGACTGAAATGGGCGCCCCACTGTACGCATTAAACGTTTCCACCGTAGCCTCGATCTGCTGCTGAAACCTCCGCATTCCTCCAGGCAGCTTGCCTGAAAGTAAAATATCCACTTCCAAAGGCTCCTCCAACCCCGCTAAAATCTCCTTCGTAGAAGCATGCAGGGTAAAGCGCTGCTCTTCGGTCAAGTCTATCCTGAACCGCGTGAATTTATTCAGTAAAAAAAGGGTCACCAACACCAGCCCCAGCATGGCAATGCCGCTCAAGAGCCACTTCCTGCTTTTTTGACGAACGTCTCGGGATTGTTGCTTCATCGTTTTCTGATCATTAGCGTGGTGAGGATCATCAAGGAAACGATCCATCCTAAAAAGTAATACACGTCACCGCTGGCAATCACCCCCCGGCTTAGACTTTCGTAATGATAGCCCAAGCTGAGTTCTTCCACCATCAACACCCACCTACTGGTGGAAAGTATATCCGCCAAAGCGGTAAATCCAAAATAAAGGACAAAACTCAAGAACGCTCCAATGACAAACGCCGTAATCTGATTGTCGGTCAATGCCGAACTGAAGAGACCAATCGCTGCAAACACCCCTCCTATCAGCAACATGCCCAAAAAAGAGCCAAGAAAACCCGCAGTATCAATATTGCCCATTGGGGCTCCCAGATGGTAAATGCTGAAATAATATAGCCATGTGGGCAATACGGCCAACAAGACGACCATCACGGCAGCCATGTATTTGGACAATACAATCTGATGGGGCTTTAAAGGTGCGGTCATTAGCAATTCCCAACTGCCACTTTTCTTTTCTTCAGCAATCATGCGCATGGTGATGGCAGGAACCATAAAGACAAATACATAAGGCGTATACACAAACAACGCCTCCAAGTCCGCAAAACCATACGCCAGCACGCTCGTCTCGGGAAACACCCACACCAAGAGCCCCAAGGCCACCAGAAACACGGAGATGATCAGGTAACCTGTGAGGTGGTTGAAAAAAGCGTTGAATTCTTTGTACACTAAGCTGATCATTCCTTCGTACCGGTTAATTGTCGAAATATGGATTCCAGGTTTCGCTCCTCTTGTCGAAGGCTGAGCAAAGAAAGGGACTTTTCACTGATGAGCTCCATGATCTCCTTTCTCAAGATGGTAGGGTTGACGGCTTTGAGTTGAAAATACCCATCGCCCAATACGTGCAATTCACCAAGCCCCTCCATCGCTGCAAACCACTCTTCTCTCAGCCGCTCTTGCGTTTCCAAATACAGCACCATCTCCGAATTATCAGATTTTAAGTTAGCCAGCAAATCCTGGCTCACGACATTTCCCTGATGGATGATGACCACTTTTTCGCACAAGGCCTCCACTTCTTGCATCACATGAGTACTGAGGACCAATGTCTTTTCAGCGCTGATGGACTTGATCAACTTTCGAATATCCACCAGCTGGTTTGGGTCCAGGCCTGAAGTAGGCTCATCCAGGATAATGACCGCTGGATCGTGCACCAAGGCTTTGGCAAGCCCAACACGCTGTCGGTAGCCTTTCGAGAGCGCGCCGATTTTTTTATGTTGCTCGTCCCCCAGTCCACAGGCCTCTACTACTCCATCAATGCGCGCCTTGGCCTTCTTTCCTTTCAACTGATACAGTCCGGCCATAAAGGACAAAAACTCCCTGACGTACATTTCCAGGTACAAGGGATTATGCTCTGGAAGATAGCCGATCATCTTGCTGACCTCTTGGGGATGGTCCATGACAGAAACGCCATTTACCAAGACATCGCCTCCATCTGGAAGAAGGTAGCCTGCAGCAATTTTCATCGTGGTGGATTTACCAGCCCCGTTTGGCCCCAAAAAGCCCAACACCTGCCCTTTCTCCGCAGTAAAACTCACCTCTTTCAAGGCCCGCTGCTGCCCATAATATTTGCTTAGCTCCTTTACCTCCAGCGACATCTTATTTTTTTCCTTTTGGTCGTAACGGCCGGCATTCCACCTCCGCTACAAAATAATTGGGATGGGTCTCCAACGTCTGCACAATGGTCATCGCCACGTCTTCAGGCCTCATCATATTTTCATGGGCATCCATCCCTTCGATATCATCAAAGAAATGCGTACGAACGGATCCCGGATAGATCGTAGACACCTTAATGCCAAATTCCCTCAATTCCATGTACAGGGCATGGGAAATTCCTTTTACTGCATGCTTGGTCCCGCAATAACCGGCCATGTTTGCCACGCCATTCTGCCCTGCAATGGAAGCCACATTGAGGATATGGCCTTCATCTTGCGCTTTCATGTTGGGCACCACTTTTCGGGTCACGTAAAAAATCCCATGGACATTCACGTCAAACATCCCCTTCCAATCTTCAATGCTCATTTCATCGATTTTCCCGATTTTTCCGTATCCGGCGTTATTCACGAGAATCCTGATATCGTGGCCCAGTGCCTTTCCAGTCTCCTCGTAAGCCTGGTCCACCGAAGATGGATCAGACACATCGCACGAAAAGAAATGAAATCGCTCGTGCTCCAGCGATGGCCGGGTTCTTCCCCAACCCGCTACGATAACGTCCTTATCAAGCAGTCGGCGAACCACTTCCAATCCTATTCCTTTGCTTACTCCTGTAACTATTGCTGTCTTTCCTGCTAATACCATGGTGAATAAATTGATGCGGTTATGTGCAAAATCACCCCAAATTGTCCCTTTTTTTGGAGTTATAAAACATTTCAAACTAAAAACTTATTAAAAGTTCTTAACGCCTAATTTTTATCCCTTCCATCTTTTCTTAAATTGTATAACCAGCAATTCATAAAACCATGTCAAAACCATACTTACTGCTCATTTGTATTTTCTTTGGAGGCTCTGTCTGGGGCCAATCCTCCCTTCATCGTAAAATTGATGATCAAGCCACTTCTATCGAACCGAAGGTAATCGAATGGAGACGTGACATCCATCAAAACCCTGAACTGGGCAATCAGGAAACGCGGACGGCAAAGCTCATTGCCTCGCATCTACGGTCGCTGGGACTCGAAGTGGAAGAAAAAGTGGCCGTCACCGGAGTGGTGGGACTGCTAAAAGGTGATCATCCCGGACCAACGGTAGCACTCCGTGCCGACATGGACGCCCTCCCGGTCACGGAGCGTAACGATCTTCCCTTCAAATCCACCAAAAAGACCGTTTACAACGGGCAGGAAATCGGCATCATGCATGCCTGCGGACACGATACCCACGTGGCCATCCTGATGGGAGTGGCCGAGGTGCTGTCTTCCATGAAAAATGACCTGCACGGTACGGTGAAATTCATCTTTCAACCTGCCGAAGAAGGGGTATTCGAAGAAGGCATTTCCTCTTGGGGAGCAAAGCAAATGGTCGAAGAAGGGGTTATGGATGGTGTGGATGCGGTATTTGGGCTTCACATCAATTCCCAAACCGAAGTGGGAGACATTAAGTACCGGTCTGGCCCTGCCATGGCGGCGGTGGACAACCTCAAACTCACCGTTAATGGTCGCCAAGCCCACGGTGCCTATCCCTGGTCTTCGGTGGATCCCATTGTCACTTCTTCCCAAATGATCTCCGCCCTCCAAACCATCATCAGTAGAAACGTCAACATCACTGAAAATCCCGCCATTGTCACCATTGGCAGTATTCACGGCGGTGTACGCCAAAACATCATTCCCGAAAAGGTGGAAATGCTCGGCACTGTCAGGACCTATGGCACGGCTCAGCAGGAGCTTATCCACCAGCGGATCCACGACATTGCCACCCACACTGCCGAAGCAGCAGGTGCCACGGTTGACGTGGATATAGACAAGATCTATCCGGCTACGATTAACGATCCCGGGCTTACAGAAAAAATGGTCAACACGCTGAAAACTGTCGCCGGGGAAGAACACGTCATCTATCATGACCCCATCACAGGCGCGGAGGATTTCAGCTACTTCCAGCAGCAAGTTCCCGGATTGTTCATTTTCCTCGGAGGCATGCCCAAAGGGGCAGACCCCACTAAAGTAGCCGCCCATCATACCCCAGATTTCTTCATCGATGAATCCGGTCTTTTATTGGGCGTCCGCGCCCTGAGCTACTTGACCGTGGACTATATGGCGATGGATCAATAAAACGGCGCTTATCTGTGGCATCACAAAAAGCACCCCTGCCACGGATCGAGCATCATAACAAAAAAGGGGCTGTCTTCACCTATAGTTAAGAAGACAGCCCCTTTTATTTTTTATTGTTCGAAGACTAAGGTATCAGGATCCGCCCCAAGGGTTTTTAGAGAGCTGGTCACGGCTTTCATGAATCCCGGAGGCCCACAAACATAAAAGTGCTGATCAAAATCTGAAATTTTTGATTTCAAATATGCTTGATCCACCAGCCCCTTGTCATAGGCCGTATCTTTTTGCTTGGCAATAATGTTGATAAACTTATGGCCTAAAATGGCCTTCAGTTCCTCAAAAAGAATAATATCATCATTGGTTTTATTGGCAAAAATCAAAATGCTTTTCCCCACTTGGTTTTTCTTACGGAGGTGTCGCAAAATCGAAATAAATGGCGTAATCCCTGCTCCTCCAGCAATGAAAACACCTTCTCCTTTAAAGGAAATGGTTCCCCAGGGATCACCGATCTCCACTTCATCACCTACCGACAGACTTGCCAATCTTTTGGTCACGCCCTCATGATCGTCGTAGGATTTTATGATAAACTCCAAGTGATCATCAGAAGGTAAATTGGTAAACGTAAAAGGTCGCTTTTCTGCTTCCCACCCTGCTTGCAGCAAACTCACCTCCGTGGCCTGCCCAGGTGTAAATTGGTAGCCACGAGGTTTTTCCACTTTATACCGGTTAACATCATGGGTCACCGGTGTAATCTCAAGTATTTTCAATCTGTAATTTGCCATACCTTAACATACAAAAATCCCACTGATTTTAAAACACCTAAAACTGGAAAATTGGCATTTTGGAAATGCCAAGCCCCCTCCTATTATGGTAAGGTTTTCCAAAAAACCGTCTGGATAAAAACAGGCCTTTTTACAGGACCGCCATCAGTGATCGCTCCACTGACGGATCAAGGAAGCAATAATACGGGTCATTTTGGGCTCAGCAATGGCTGCCGCTGCAATGACCTCTTGGATGGAAATTTTCTTCACTTTGCCGGGGGAGCATAAATCAGTAATGGCGGACATCGCCAAAACGGGTAGTTCCATCTGTCTTGCCACGATCACCTCCGGCACCGTACTCATGCCCACTGCATCGGCACCAATGGTCCGCAGGTACCGGTACTCCGCCTTGGTTTCCAAATTAGGCCCCTGCACACCGGCATAGACGCCCTGATGGACCTTTATCCCCTCCTGTTTGGCCACTCTCACTGCTGCTTCCAGCCATCCCTGGTCATAAGGTTCACTCATATCTGGAAACCGCACGCCAAAATCATCGAGGTTTTTGCCACGCAGTGGATTTTCGGGAAACAGGTCTATATGGTCGTTGATCAGCATGACATCCCCTACCTCGAAGGCCGGATCCAAGCCTCCAGCCGCATTCGATACGATGAGCTGCTTGATTCCTAACTGCCGCATCACCCTCACAGGAAAGGTTACCGCTTTCATATCATATCCTTCATAATAGTGAAAACGCCCTTTCATCGCCACGATAGGCACCCCATGGAGTGTCCCCAGAACCAATTCACCGGCATGGGTCTCCACTGTAGAAATCGGAAAGCAGGGAATATCCTTGTAAGACAGCGATGCCTCCACCTCAATTTTATCGATAAGTTGTCCCAAGCCGGTTCCTAATATGATCCCAACCTCTGGAATAAATGGATGCTGTTCTGAAATGTACGTGACCGCAGCAGTGATTTGCTCGAGATAATCGGTAGCGGAAGCTGGTTTTTTCATCTTTGTTTGGTTTATGGAAATCTTTCCTTTTAATTTTAGTGTTGTACCGAACAGTGGCTTGCCTGTAGGATCCTTGTTCCATTCGGTATTCGCCTTGAAGAACCTTTCGGACACCGGGCGGAAAACCTCGGCAAGTCAGTCCCAGATGATATCTGTTGAATCATTGGGCGTGTAAAGATGGCCACAGGGCATCAAAATCACCAAATTTTAAAAGTAATAAGTACTTGTACTCATGATAAAGATAATTATTGGAACCAATAGAAAAAACGCGGTATCCAAAACCATTGCTTCACAATATCAAGAAATCCTGCAGGAAAAGGGGGTTGCCTCCAGCATCATTGACCTTAGAGAGCTCCCTGATGATTTTATATTTTCCGCCCTATATGAAAACAACGGCCAAAACCAGGCCTACAATACCCTTCACGAGGATGTAAAAGCAGGCAGTAAATTTGTGTTTATTGTCCCTGAGTATAATGGATCATTTCCCGGGATCTTAAAATCGTTTATTGACGGGATGACCTATCCCAATACATTTAGAGGTAAAAAGTGTGCCATGGTCGGCCTGTCATCTGGAATAGGCGGTGGTGGCATCGCATTGAGCCACCTTACCGACATATTCCACTACTTGGGCATGCATGTCCTGGCGAATAAGCCAAAACTTGCAAAAATTGAGGAAAATATGTCTAATAACTTGCTCACCAACAAGTTTTACATAGACCTTTTAAAAACCCAAGCAGCGATGTTGATTGACTTTTAGTTAATCAACATTATCATGTAAAAACCGGTTATTGCCCAGAATCTCATTGTCATCGTTCAAGTTAAACTTGGAGATGTTGGTTTCTGAGCTATGTTGCACATCCTGGAGTTTTACATTTTTCCTTAAGTAAGCAGGCGTATCAAGCTTCTCTTTGAACTCTTCAGGGGTCTGATTTACCGCTCTGAGGTTTTTCAACCGTTCAAATCGCTCATGGGCCCTTTGCATGGCCTTTTGCTTGATTTGCTCATAGTATTCGTTGGCATATCCAGCCGGTGATGAGGTATGGGTCTCCTGAGGCTGCTGTGCCTTGGGCTGTTCCGGTTCATCATCGTAGAGTGGCGTCACTTTTTTCTCCGGATTTGCGGGAACGAACTCAAATTCCCCATCATCGTGTGCCTGCTCGTTTTCGGTATCCACTTGCGGCTGCTGGTTAGCTGGGCTAGTGGAACGCTGCTCTTCCTGTTTATGGTTATTGGCAGGAGTTGGCTGCTGGATGGTAAAGGTAAACGTCTGCCCTGCAGAAGCATTATCCTCTTCCACTTTGGTGGTTTTACCAGAATCCAGGTCAATCACCTTCTTGGTGTTTTCTTCCTGCTGCGGCTCCCTTTCTTCTTTAAATGACCCTTTGGCCAGCTCTCCTGTCTGGAACCCCGTGGCGATCACCGTCACACGAATGGCTTTCTTTAGATCAGGATCAATGCCTTGTCCAAAGATCACCTCGGCATCATCTCCGGCCCTATCTTGGATGTACTCGGTGATTTCACTCAACTCATCCATGGAAAGCTCCTCTTCTTCACCGGACATAATGGAAAGCAGGATCTTTTGCGCTCCCTTGATGTCCACGTTGTTGAGCAATGGTGAAGCGATGGCCTTCTCGGCAGCTTTGATGGCTCGGCCTTCCATCTCTTCGGTAGCCGATCCCATGACGGCCGCTCCAGCGTCTTTCATCACGGTCTTAACATCTTCAAAATCGACGTTTACATCTTGGTGAACGGTAATGATCTCCGCTATCGATTTGGCTGCCGTGGTCAGCACGTTATCGGCTTTTCCAAAAGCAGAACGGATAGGCAAGTTGCCATAAACTTCCCGTAGCTTGTCATTCAGGATCACCAGTACCGTGTCGCAATTGGCCCGGAGCTCTTCGATTCCCTTTTGGGCAGCACCGGTTTTCTTGCGGCCTTCAAAAATAAATGGCGCCGTCACGATGCCAACGGTCAGGATATCCATATCCTTGGCGATTTTGGCCAATACGGGCGCGGCTCCCGTACCGGTGCCTCCTCCCATTCCAGCGGTGATAAACACCATCTTGGTATTATCGGCCAATAGCTCTCTGATTTCTTCCTTGCTTTCGAGGGCGGCATTCTTACCTTTCTCGGGATTGGCACCTGCCCCGAGTCCTTCGGTCAGGTTTGCACCAATCTGAAGCTTCAGTGGCACCGGGCTGCTTTTCAGCGCCTGGGCGTCTGTATTGACCACCACAAACTCCACATCCTTTATTCCTTGTCCAAACATGTGGTTCACTGCATTGGAACCACCTCCTCCCACGCCTATCACCTTGATGATAGATTTGTGGTTTTTAGGAATATCAAATTTGTAATCTCTCATAATATCTGACATTATTTCCTCAATTTTTGGTGAACTGTATTTCTATTTATCTTGGGTTACTACCGGTATTCCATTACCATCAGTAGTTTTCCTCATCTCCTAAATCGTCTGTAATAAAATCCTTTAAGCGTCTGCGAATGCTGCCGAAGATGTCTTTCCCTGGCAGCTCGGCACGCTTATCCGGCTTTCCGGGCACCTGCCGCTGACGGTAAACGTCTTCACGGTCATCCAAGGCCTTAAAGCCTGCCAACACCAATCCTACCGTCGTGGCAAACATTGGGCTTTTCACTTCTTCTATCTTGGATTTGCCTAGGTGCTCATTCGGATAGCCGATCCGGGTATCCAATCCCGTCATGTATTCAAATAGCTGCCCTACTCCCTGCAGCTGGGAACCTCCTCCCGTCAGCACGATGCCTCCGGCCAATTTCTTGTAAAGACCACTGGCCACGATCTCGGACTGCACCATCTCGATGATCTCTTCCATGCGGGCTTCAATGATATGCGCCAAATTCTTGACGGAAATCTCTTTTGGCGGACGGTTTCGCAACCCAGGAATGGAAACTATCTCATTTGGATTGGCCTCTTCCGCTATGGCCCGACCAAATTTGGTCTTCAGCAATTCAGCTTGGTTTTGCATCACCATGCATCCTTCCTTGATATCAGAGGTAATGATATTGCCCCCAAAAGGAATGACGGCGGTATGACGGATGATATTATCGTAGAAAATAGCTATGTCGGTCGTACCACCACCAATATCCACCAAACAACATCCCGCTTCCTTGTCCAAATCACTGAGAACGGAAAGTGAACTTGCCAATGGCTCCAGGATCAGGTCTTGGGAATGAAGATCTGCCCTTTTCACACATCGGTTGATATTGTTGATAGCTGTGGTCTGTGCGGTAATGATGTGGAAATCTGCTTCCAAACGGGCGCCGGACATGCCCACTGGGTCTTTGATACCATCTTCATAATCCACCGTATAATCCTGAGGCATCACGTGAATAATCGTATTTCCGGGAGGCACGACGATATTCTCCATATCATTGGAAAGGCGACGTACATCTTCGATGGTGATCTCATCATCCTTGGTGTTACGGATGATCACCCCGTGATGGACCGAACTGCGGATATGCTGCCCTGCGATCCCCACAATGACCTCTCTAATATCCACTTCCGCCATATCAGAAGCTTCATTCACGGCCTTTTGAATCGCATTTACCGTCTTGTCAATATTGGTCACTATGCCCCGGATTACGCCATCCGATACGGCCTTGCCCATGCCAAGCACTTCTAGCTTTCCAAATTCGTTTTTGCGCCCGATGATCGCACAAATCTTCGTGGTGCCAATGTCCAGTCCTACGATTAATTTTTCAGTTTCCATAGCTATATCAATTATTCACAAATGATTTGATCCTTAAATTTCACGTTTACCCTCGAATAGGCATCCCAGCCCTTCTTGGGAATAATTTCTTCATAGAATAAATTTATTCGATCGAATTTATCCTCTATATCCACAGGTTTGCCGAACTCAATCTCCTGTCTACCGACCTGCTGAAACAAACTAATGTCTCCATTCCTATCTATTTCTAAGGAGGCTATCTGTGCACTCCAAAAGTCACTCTCGTCAATAAAATGGATCATGTCCAAAAGCGATTGATGCTCCTTGCTCAAATCCTTTGCGGCCAGCAAGTCGTCCACGCCCTTCCCCGAGATGATCAATACCCGGGAGGTATAATGGGATGAGGTCGGTAGGATCAGGCCTTCTGCCGAAATGTACCCATCCGCAGCCAGCGGCCGGGTAATCCGTGCCATCGGCCGATATTGATCGATCGTCACCAGGACATCTCCCTTTAGGTCATTGTACACCTCCGCATTTTTCACAAAAGGGTGGCTCTCTACCTTTTCTTCCAGCTTACTCAACTGGATAGAGGCGAGCTTGGCGCCTTCCGATAGATTCGGAAATGTCTTCAGCAACATACTCTTTATCTCATCCTCCTCCACAAAGTACACATCACTGATGCCGTTGACCTTTACGGACAACCCATGGTAACTTCGCTCGGCTCCTTTTTTCTCCACAAAGCCAATAAACACGACCAACACCAGTACCAAAGCGGTGAAAATGAATGATTGCTTTATTTTCAATTGCTTCAATCCCATTGTGCTATCAGATTATTGATCGGCTCTACCAATCGATCGATATCTCCTGCGCCCAACGTTACCAATACGGCTGGACGCTGCTTGTCCAAATATCCCAGCAAATCTTCCTTCGAATGCAGGGATTTTTGGGGTGCACTGATCTTTTCCAGCAGCATCGCTGCATTTACCCCGTCAATTGGCAACTCCCTTGCTGGATAAATGTCCAGCAGAATCACCTCATCCGCCAAGGACAAGGCCTCGGAAAACCCGTCTGCAAAATCCCTTGTCCTGGTATACAGGTGCGGCTGAAATACTGCCGTAAGCTTTTGCTCCGGATACATGGCTTTCACCGACTTTAAAAAAGCCCGGATTTCCTCCGGATGATGTGCATAATCATCAATGAAAACACCCTTTTCATCCTGGCGCTTGATCTCAAACCGCCGCTTTACTCCTTTGAAGGTCTCCAGCCCCTTACGAATGGCTTCCTCACTGACCCCAAAGTGCAGGGCGATGGAAACCGAGGCCAAGGCATTTTCCACATTGTGAAAGCCCGGAACCCTCAAAATCAAGCCTTTGAGGATTTTCTCCTCGCTGACATAATCAAACTCAAAAGAGGCGATACCCGCCTTGATATTTTCTGCCCTGACAGCTCCTTCTCCCAATCCATATTGACGCAAAGTCAAACTGCCAAAATCATTCCTATTTAGCTTCTGAAGGGCATTTTTTTGAATAAACAATACCCCATCTTCTGGAAGCAAATCTATGTACTGTTCGAAGTTCCTTGTAAGCTCCTGAGCATCACCATAAATATCCAAATGGTCTGCATCCACACTGGTAACCACTGCTACATTCGGGTGTAACCGCAAAAAGGAACGGTCAAACTCATCTGCCTCTACCACTACGATGGGCTGCTCCTCATTTTCCTCATCATGTAGAATAAGGTTACTCTCATAGTTCTGGGTCAGCCCACCCAAAAACGCTGCAATGTTCTTTCCGGCCGATTTCAGCATATGCGCCACCATGCTGGAAGTAGTGGTCTTGCCGTGTGTGCCTGCCACGCCAACCGTGTACATTGTAGCGGTAATCATACCCAGCACTTCAGAGCGCTTTTTCAGGTCAAAACCTTCCTGTTGGAAGAAATTTAGCTGCACACTATCCTTCGGAATGGCCGGTGTCCATACGATCAGCACATGTTCTTTATCGCCCCTGATCGCCGATGGAATCGTCTCTAACGTATCCTCATAGGTAATCCGCATCCCTTCTTCTTCCAGTTTTCTGGTCAAAGGTGAGGGCGTCTTGTCATAACCGCTTACCGGGATACCGATGTGGTTAAACCACCGGGCAATGGCACTCATGCCAATCCCGCCGATTCCCAGAAAATATACACTATGTAACTTATCCCAATTCATT
>JGI2924J29684_1078234_pt1 | contig 36424 bp, 32 predicted proteins | sample BenlonsequencITS_FD_29684 | JGI IMG/M metagenome (IMG submission 29684)
CTCTCTCACCGTCTTCCTCGCTTTCGTCTCCGTCCTCTCTCTCACCGTCTCCCTCGCTTTCGTCTCCGCCCCCTCTCTCACCTTCTTTCGCCTCCGTTTCCGCTTTGCCTTCCGTCTCTTCGTCTGCCTCCGTTTCCTCGTCACTTCTGAGTTCTTCCCGTGTTTCGTTCTCGCTCGCACCGTCGTCACTCTCGGTTTCGTCCGCCCGCTCGGCCGCTGCTCGACCGCCGTCGGTCAGGACTCGAGTCGTCGATCGATCACGTCGGCCGGGGCGACTCGCGCTGGCGTCGACCTCGCCGGGACTCACACGCTCGTCAATCCCCTCACCGTCTGATCCCGCTGTCATTATTCGGCAAGACGGACGCGAGACAGCGTTGTGGTGGTTTGGCTTGCGTGTGCGATCCTGGCGCACGAACACGGCCAGAAACAGCTATCCGGACGAAACTGGATGAGAGTCAGCCGACGACTGCCTCGAGAAACCGGTCGAACGCCCCGCTTTCGGGATGAACGTGCGCGTAAGTGGCCAGTGACTCGTACCCGAGCAATCCGTCGTGGTCGCCGTCGATGCCGTCGCCACGAACCGTCTCGAAAGCGAAGCGGGCGTCGCCGTCGACGTCGATACTCGAGTAGTGAAACTCGTGGCCTCGAACCGTCTCGCCGGCGTCGGCAGTCAGCGTCGATCGTGCTGTCTCGAGTTCGACGTGATCGAGCGCCTGATACCGGTCGTGCATCGTCACGTCCGCCGGCAGGATACCGGCCATCTCGTGGCGGTCGCCCTTGGCGGTCGTCAGCGACCGACTCATCGCCATCAGACCGCCACACTCGCCGAAGATCGGGAGCCCGTCGCTCGCCCGATCGCCGAGTTCGGCGAGCGTATCCGACGACTCGAGGGCGTCCGCGTGTAGTTCGGGATAGCCACCGGGGAGGTAGACGCCGTCGCAGTCGGGGACGGGATCGCCCACGACCGGCGAGAACGTCACGACCTCACCTCGCTCGCGGAACCGCTCGACGGTCGCAGGATACCGGAAACAAAAGGCGGCGTCGCTGGCGACGGCGACGGTGGCGTCGACGGGCTCTGGGAGTTCCGTGGCCGCAGGTTCCGGGGGTGCAGACGCGACATCGCCGAGCCGCTCGGCCTCGAGCGTCTCGGCGGCTTCCCGCAACGCCTCCCGTGGCAACGCCGCCTCCTCGCCCATCTCGAGGCCGAGATGGCGGTCCGGAATCTCGAGGGCGGGGTTCGGCGGGATTCGTCCGAAGTACTCGAGGCCGTCGGGCAGTGCTTCCCGAATACCTTCCTCGTGGCGGCCGCCGTGGGCCTGCTGGGCGACGACGCCCGCGACATCGATATCGCGATCGATCGCACCGGCGTACTCGCGGAATCCGAGCGCGGTTGCGCCGACGCTCTCCATCCCCGCGCTGGCGTCGATCACCAGCACGACGGGGAGGTCGAGCGTCTCCGCGACCATCGCCGTACTCGAGCCGTCGCCGTCGTACAGCCCCATGACGCCCTCGACGACACAGACGTCGCCCTCGCCACGGGCGTAGTTGCGTCGAACGCCGGTCTCGCCCTCGAGCCACAGGTCGAGCGTCCGCGACGGCCGGTCAGCGATCGCTCCGTGGTGGCTCGGATCGATGAAGTCCGGCCCCGCCTTCGCGGGTTGGATGTCGTAACCGGCGTCCTCGAGGGCCTGGATAACCGCGAGCGTCGCGACGGTCTTGCCGACGCCGGAACTGACACCGGCGAGAACGAACCCTTGCATTCGTATTTGTATTCGTACAAGTGAACTTGAAGCCGTCGGTGGCAGCCTCGAGCGGTGTCGATCACCGACGAACTTAACCGCTCGAATCGTCTACTGCGGGTCCCGCAGATGACCGACGACACAGCACACCACCTCCGCGAGGCGCTTCGTCACCTCGAGGCGGCCCGGGACGGAGACCTCAGAAAGACTCACGATGTCGCCCTCGAGCAGGTATCGAACACCGTCGGATCGGTCCTGCAGGAGTATACAGAAGATCAGTAGCGGGATTTTCGGCTCCATCGAGAACGCGTCGACAGTCGGCCGCGTAGCGTCGCGGCCGCCGATCGGATACCAATATCCATTTGAATGACCTAGCTCCTTCTCCGACAGGAGAGTATGAACCGAGTATGAGTGGGGAGCAAACGGACGACATCGAGCGGACTGCTGATGAGGGGATCGAGTACGGAATCGACGACCGGCCGCCGCTAGGTGAGTCGACGGTGCTTGGCATCCAGCACTACTTGACGATGATCGGTGCGAACATCGCGGTGCCGCTGATTCTGGCGGACGCGATGGGGATGCCAGGCGACATTACGGCGCAGTTCGTCGGGACCTTCTTCGTCGTTTCGGGGATCGCGACGCTGGCACAGACGACGTTCGGGAACCGGTATCCGATCGTCCAGGGAGCGCCGTTCTCGATGCTCGCACCGGCACTTGCCATCGTCGCCGTCGTGACCACGGGTGGCGTGGCGGGACAACCGGACTGGCAGGCAGCCCTCTTGCAGTTACAGGGTGCGATCATCGTCGCCGCGGCGGTCCAGGTGCTGATGGGGTATTTCGGTCTGGTCGGCAAACTCCAGCGGTTCCTGTCGCCGGTCGTCATCGCACCGACGATCGCACTGATCGGGCTGTCACTTTTCGATGCAGGCCAGATCACGTCGCCCGATCAAAGCTGGTGGTTGCTCGGACTGACGCTCGTGTTGATCGTCCTGTTCTCGCAGTATCTCGACCTCAAGCACAAGGCGTTTCGGCTGTACCCGGTCATTCTGGCGATAGCGATCGCCTGGCTTCTCGCCGCCGTCATGTCGTGGATGGATCTCCTGGTGGGCGACCACCCCGGCTACGTCCCGCTCGGCGAGGTCACCGACGCATCACTCCTCTTGCCGATCTATCCGTTCCAGTGGGGCGTTCCGGAGTTTACGACCGCGTTTATCATCGGAATGTTCGCCGGCGTGCTCGCTTCGATCGTCGAGAGCATCGGTGACTACTACGCCGTTGCAAACCTGACCGGCTCGGCAGCACCCAGCGAGCGACGCATCAACCACGGGATCGGGATGGAAGGCCTGATGAACATCTTCTCGGGGATCATGGGCACCGGTGGCTCGACCTCGTACTCCGAGAACGTCGGCGCGATCGGCCTGACCGGCGTCGCCTCCCGGTACGTCGTCCAGATCGGGGCACTCGTCATGCTGGTCGCCGGCTTCGTCGGTTACTTCGGCCAGGTGATCGCGACGATCCCCGACCCGATCGTCGGCGGCCTCTTTATCGCCATGTTCGCCCAGATCGTCGCCGTCGGCATAGGAAACCTCCGACACGTCGATCTCGACTCCTCGAGGAACGTCTTCGTCATCGGCTTTGCCCTGTTCGTCGGGCTGGCGATCCCCGAATACATGGCCAACTTCGAGAACACGCTCGTGTTCCGTGACGCAGTCGGCATCGAGGCGACGCTCGCGCCGCTGCTCGGGATGGAACTGATCGCCGGCACCGCCCTCGCAGGCTGGCTCGAGGCCACCGCGCTCGCGGTCGTCGATACCGTCTTCATCATCGGCTCGACGGGGATGGCGATCGGTGGCCTCGCAGCGCTTTTCCTCGACAACACGATCCCTGGCACGCGGGAGGAACGCGGTCTCGCTCAGTGGGATCGACTCACCGAAGACGACAGCGAGTTCGAACCGTTCTGGGAACGGTGGGCCGATTCCGACGACACCCCAAGCGAAACTACCCGCGAGAGCTGATACGGACTGTTGTCCCGATGTACCGACGCGATCCCAGGACTGGTCACGGTCGCGCCGGAACCGACTGACACCGGTCCGTGTGACCGTTCGCTCGTGTTTCCACGTTGCGACGGATACCCAGAGAGCTAAACGTCGCCGCCCCGCAGACGATGACGATGACGACCCTTCCACTCGAGGACGGTTCCCTCTGGTACGAGGTCCACGGTGACGGCGAGACCACACTGGTGTTCGTCCACGGCGGCTGGCTGAACGGCCGCACCTGGAAGCCACAGGTCGAGCACTTCGCCGACGACTACCGAGTCGTCACGCTCGACGTGCGTGGCCACGGGAACACCGGGTCGACCGACGCCGACGAGTATTCGATCGAACTGTTCGCAGACGACCTCGAGACGCTGCTTTCACATCTCGAGAACGACGAGAAACCGATTCTCTGTGGGCTCTCGCTCGGATCGATGATCCTCCAGGAGTACCTGTCTCGCCACCCCGACCGGGCGGCAGGTGTGATTCTCGGGGGCGCGGTGCGGTCGATGCCGCCAGTCGACGTCCCACGGGGACTCGAGCCGTTTTTCTCGCCGATGCCGGCGCTTTCGACGTCGCTGTCGATGACTGGCCCACAGTCGACTTTTCGATCGCTGCTGTACTCGATTCGGGCGACGACGGGCGAACAGTGGCTGTCGGTCGATCCGGACGTCCGGGCAGCGGCGATGGAGGCCGTCGGCGAAATCTCTCGCACGGAGTTTCGGAAGGTCTTCGAGGCGCTCTTTCGATACGATCCGCCGGAGCTAGCCGACGTTGGAACGCCGACGCTGGTCGTCCACGGCGACCAGGAAGCACCGCCGGTCAAACGACAGGGACAGGTGATCGCGTCGACGGTCGAGGACGGGCGACACCTCGTCCTGTCGGAGTCGGGTCATCTCGTCAATCAGGACCGGCCGCGAGCGTTCAACGACGTCAGCGCGAAGTTCGTGGGCAGTCTCGCGGTGTAGGGGCGTACGTTCGGGCGTTCCAGACAGTCACTCACGCCGTGACAACAATTTTTGGCGACAAAGTCAACTCTCCGGGGACACGATTGCGTTGCGTCACCGCGGCGTGGTACTAACTGTCCTTTCGGACTCGAGAACCTATGAGCAGTCACAGCCCGGATACGGGGTTCGACGCGGCGAGCGTCGCGCCGATGAGCGAGCGGTGGTCCAGCATCTCGAAACACGTTCTGAACAGCTACGTCGAGGCGAACAACGCGCTCCTCGCGACGATGGGAGTGTCACCATCGACCTCGACCGGGTCGGAACCGGAGCGGAAAGCCGAGACTGCGTCGGAACCTCCGGTGACCGAACTCTCCTTTGGCGACGAGACGTGGCTGATGGAACGATCGACCGACGAGGACGACGATCTCGGCGTCGGAGACTACGTCCGCTTTACCAAACCGATCGCGGACGCCGACGTTTCCGCGTTCGCGACCGCTTCGGGCGATACGAACCGACTCCACCTTGAGGAGGCATTCGCGGACGGGACGCAGTTCGACGGCCGCATCGCACACGGAACGCTCGTCGCTGGGACGATCAGCGCTGCACTGGCTCGTTTCCCCGGCGTGACGGTCTACCTCTCCCAGGACCTCGAGTTTCTCGCACCCGTCGAGATCGGCGACACTGTGACCGCAGAGTGTGAGATCCTCGAGACGCTGGGCGACGACCGATACCGCCTTCGGACGCAGGTGTCGGCTGCACCAGCCGACGGCGAGGGCCAAACGGTGATCGACGGCGAAGCCGTCGTCGCGATCACGCCGGCACCGGACGGGTAGCGACGAGCGCGGAGACACCCGACTCGCATCGGCCGGGCGACCCTGCAGGACCACGATGACGACCCGGGACTGCGAGTCGGACGCAACGGTCGGTCTGGAGACTGCTGGCGATGCAGCTTTGAGGGACGTCCGTCGACGACTTGCTCACGTTCGAGCGACTGGGTCACGCGGGCGTTCGTATCGAAACCGACGGCAGAACGGTCGTCTACGTCGCTCCCTGGGGCGACGTGCTCGAGGGCGCGCTGGGGGACGGCGACGCCGTGTTCGTCACTCGTGACGACTTCGATCACTACGATGTCAGCGCGATCGAGGCCGTCTCCGCGAACGGCGCAACGGTCGCCGTCTACGAGGCAGTCAACACGACGACCCTCGAACGAGAAGTCGTCGACCAGCCCTCCGACGATGAGACGACGGCCGAGGGCCACGATGGATCGACACGAGGCCGCCGACTTCACGCACAGCGTCGATCCAGAGCTGGGACTGTCGGTCCACTCCGACACGTTCGATCCCATCGCAATCGATGCCGGCGCGTTCGTGGAGAGACTCGAGAACGAAGGGATACACGTCGAACTGTTCTGGGAGTGAGCACATCGATCCATTGGCGCATCCGTCTGGCGCGTGATCGGGCCGGCGGGGTCTAGCGGTCGGTTGGCGACTCGAGGGCGGGGCCTAGCGGACGGTCGTGGTCAGCAGTCGTCCTCGTCGTCTTCTTCGACCGAGGCGATCGCGTCTGCGACCTCCGAATCGGTCGCTTCGGACGGCTGCTCGTCGGTTGGAGTCTCGTCGCTCATCGGGGCGTTACTACATGGCGTCGACGATTCAATGTTGGCGTCGGTTTCGATCGCTGCAACTCGCGGCCGCGGTCGCTCGTCCGGGTTGCTGTCCGCCATTTCTGGTGTGGCCGCGCCCGAAGCGGTTGTACCGGAGTATCGGTACAGCATTCCGTCTCATACGGATTACTGTACCGATTTACCGGCGCAACCGCCGCCCGGGTCGCGGTTGTGCCGGAAATGACTTACAGTGAACCGTCTCAGTCGTCCGCGAGTTTCCCGTTGAGGACCTTCGCTGCGGTAAGAATCGGGTCCCAGACTGGACTAAACGGCGGTGCGTACGCCAGATCGAGATTCTGGAGTTCCGGAACGGTTAGTTCGGCGTGGAGTGCGGTCGCCACCGTATCGATTCGCTTGGTCCCTTCCTCACCGACGAGGCTGGCACCGAGGACGCGTTCGCTCTCGCGGTCGGCGACCAGCGTCACCGCGAGGTCGGTCGCTCCGGGATAGTAGTGGGGGCGCGTGGGTGCTTCGATGGTTACCGAGAGAGGAGCGAAGCCGGCCTCTCGTGCACGCTCCGAGTCGACGAGACCGGTTCGGGCCGCACCCAGGTCGAACGCCTTGACGATCGCCGTTCCCGCCGTCCCGCCGGTCGGCGTCGGGTCGCCCGCGACAGTCGTCCCGATTGCCCGTCCTGCACGGTTCGCGGTCAGCGCGAGCGGGACGTGATCGGGGTCGCCGGTGACGACGTTCGTCGCTTCGGCGCAGTCGCCCGCCGCGAACACGTTCTCGGCGTTCGTCCGCCCGTACTCGTCGGTCGCGATAGCGCCCGTCGGTCCGAGTTCGATCCCGGCCGCCTCGGCCAGTTCGACGCTCGGTGCGACGCCGACGCCGACGACGACGAGTTCCGCCGGAGACGAGCCGTCTTCGAGGTCGACGCGTTCGACCCGATCGTCGCCCGAAAAGCCCTGGACTGCGGTCTCGAGGTGGAGGTCGACGCCTTGGTCGCGGAGGTGGTCCTCGACGGTCCGGGCCGTCTCCTCCCCGAACGGTTGGAGCGTCCGGGGGAGCATCTCGAAGATCGAAACGTCGACGCCACGTTCGACGAGCGCCTCGGCCATCTCGATGCCGACGTAGCCCCCGCCGACGATCGCGGCAGTCTCGGGGTCGCGTTCGGTGACGTAGCTTTCGATCGCGTCGGCCTCGTCCATGCTCCGGAGCGTGAACACGCCCTCGAGGTCGACGCCGTCGAACGGCGGTTCGATCGCGCGTGCACCGGTTCCGATCAGCAGTGTTCCGTACGGCTGTTCGAATCGGTCGCCGTCGGCGTCGACAGTGACGGTCTTCGCCTCCCGGTCGATTGCCACGACCTCGTGACCCGTCCGGAGGTCGACGTCGCGTTGCTCGCGGAACTCCTCGGGCGTCACCGCCACGAGGTCTTCGAGTTCCTCGACGGTCCCTTTCACGTGATACGGCATCCCACAGGCCGCATACGAGACCCACTCGCCTCTCTCGAAGACGATCACCTCGAGATCGGGGTCTTCGCGTTTCGCCTTGCTTGCGGCGCTCATTCCGGCTGCGTCGCCACCGACGATGACGAAGGGGTCGTCCATACGGGACGTACGGCGGCCACCGAGTAAAGTATTTCGCAATATACACAATTCCATCTGGCTGCCGATTCGACCGGAGCGAGTGCGACCCAGGACACAGTTCGGTCGCGACTAGACCAGTAGCTGGACGTCCGATTCGGCCATGTGTTGGAGTGCGGTCGCCGCGCCGACGCCGGTAACGACGCCGTCGTAGAAGTCGTCCTCGTCGTAGTCCATCAGGTCGATCGTCATCTGACAGGCCTGGAGTTCGACGCCCTGGTCGACCGAAAGGTCGATCAACTCCTCGATGGTGGCCGTATCGTTGTCGTCGATCTTCTTCTCCATCAGCTTCGTCGCCATTGCGTCCATTCCGGGCAGTGCCGCGAGCGCGTTCGGCATCGGCATGTTCGGGTTACCGACGGCGCTCAGTTTGAGGCTCTTGGAGTTTTCCTCGTGGAGGATGTCCAGCCCCCAGAACGTATGGAAGACGACGACATCCCAGTCGAAAGCAGCGGCCGTACTCGCGAGAATCAAGGGTGGATACGCCATATCCAGGGTCCCCTTGGTAGCGATGATCGTCATCTTCTTGCCGCCGTCGTCGTCTGTCTCAGCGACCGACTCCTCGAGTTCGTCGACTCGATCGCGAAGTTCCTGTAGCTCCGCGGCGTCGAACTCGTCGGTCGATGACGTTTGCGTGTCCGTGCTCATGTTACGCTGTTTTTTCGACGTAGTGCGTGTAGACGTCGTCCCCCTCGACTTGCTCGAGAAGTTCGACTCCGTTCGTCCCTGTTGCCCAGCCCTGGATGTCGCTCATGCTACCCGAGTCGGTCGCGACGACCTCTAGCACGTCGCCTGTCTCGAGGTCGTCGATCGCTTGCTTGGTTTTGACGACGGGCATCGGGCAGGACTGTCCTTTTACGTCGAGCGTCTCCGTGGTGTCGTATTCCGAACTCATAGGTTATCTGTGTGCTCTATATTGGAGCTATCACACAATATTGACTACATCTATAAAAACGTGTCGGTTATTGTCCCCATACTGAAAAACCGTTATCCGAAGGGAATCGTCGCTCGTGTCTTAGCAGGGTTAAAAAGTGTTACGCGTGTATCTGTACCGAACCAGGTTGCAGGACCAGATATAATATTGTGCTTTTTAGGGAATACTATGCAAACTCTTAAGTGTGGTCGACCGGTACACGAAACTGTACAACATGGACGATATGGACTTTCCAACACCGGACGTCGACGTCGAATCGGTGACGCCGGACGAACTGAAATCCCAGATCGATTCCGGTGACGAAGTCACGATCCTCGACACTCGTATGGAATCCGACTACGACGAGTGGCGGATCGACGGAGCAAACGTCGAGTCGATCAACGTTCCCTACTTCGAGTTCCTCGAGGACGAGATCGACGACGATGTCCTCGAGCGCGTTCCGAACGACCGCGACATAACGGCCCTCTGTGCGAAGGGTGGTGCAAGCGAGTACGTCGCGGGTGCGCTGAAAGAGCGTGACTACGACGTCGATCACCTCGAGGACGGGATGAACGGGTGGGCACGCATTTACGAGGCCGTCGAAGTCGAGCGCTACGACGGCCCCGGCACGCTCTTGCAGTACCAGCGTCCCTCCTCGGGCTGTCTCGGCTACTTCGTCTACGACGACGGCGACGCAGCCGTGATCGATCCGCTCCGTGCGTTCACGGACCACTACCTCGAGGACGCCGAGAAACTCGGCGTCGACCTGCAGTACGCGATCGACACGCACGTCCACGCGGATCACATCTCGGGGGTTCGTACACTCGCCGCGGCGGGCGTCGAGGGCGTCATCCCCGAGGCGTCGGTTGATCGCGGCGTCACCTACGCCGACGAGACGACGTTGGTCGAGGACGGCGACGAGTTCCAGGTTGGCGACGCCACCATCGAGACGATCGCCACGCCCGGCCACACCTCCGGGATGACGTCGTACCTGATCGGCGACTCGCTGCTCGCCTCCGGCGACGGCTTGTTCGTCGAGAGCGTCGCCCGACCCGACTTAGAGGAAGGCGACGACGGCGCGCCCGAGGCCGCCACACAGCTCTACGAGTCGCTCCAGGAGCGCGTGCTCACTCTGCCCGACGACACGCTGATCGGCGGCGCTCACTACAGCGACGCAGCCGAACCCGCTGCGGACGGCACCTACACGGCACCGATCGGCCAGCTCGAGGCGGAGATGGACGCCCTGACGATGGACGAAGGCGAGTTCGCCGAACTGATCCTCTCGGACATGCCGCCCCGACCGGCAAACTACGAGGAGATCATCCCGACGAATCTCGGCCAGCAAGAGGCGACCGACGACGAGGCGTTCGAACTCGAACTCGGTCCGAACAACTGCGCCGCCAGCCAGGAGTCGCTGGCGGGTGACTGACACGACTCACCAGCCGAATGGTAACTGAACTCTTCGCACCCGCGCTGTACGAGGCCCTGTTCCCCGCCGGCATCAGCCGGTACGCCGTCGGTGGACTGCTCGTCGGTCTCGGTGCCGTCGTCATCTACCTCGGCACCGGCATTCCCGCAGGGGCGAGTACGTTCCTCGAGTCGACGCTGTCGTACGTCTCCGACCAGTCGCGGTTCCAGCGGTACGTCAGTTCGCGGGACTGGCGGGTCGTCTTCACGCTCGGCATCGTCGCCGGCGCGTTCGGCTACGCGCTGACCTTCCAGTCCGGCCTGGTCTCGAGCGGCCTCTACGAGTCGGGAACGACCGGGCAACTGTACGATGTCGCCGGGTTCTCGTTCTGGTCGACCGACGTCCAGCCCTGGCGGCTGTTCATCGGCGGTGTGCTCGTCGGGATCGGCACCCGAATCGGCAAGGGCTGTACCTCGGGCCACGGCGTCTGTGGCGTCGGCTCGGGCTCGAAGACGTCGATCGTCGGCGTGATTACCTTCTTGATCGTGGCGATCGGAACGGCCCAGGTCGTCATGGCACTGGGGGTGAGTCCGTGAGCGAGAGCCGATCGGGGGAAGGGTCTCAAAAATGCGAACGAGGAGGTGACGACCCGTGAGCAGCATGAGCCAGCAACGTCATCCCCTGTTCGTGCCGCTGATCTTCGTCGGCGGTCTGATCTTCGGCTTCGGCCTCGGGTTCAGCCACATGGCCCGACCCGAAGTCGTTCTGAACTTCCTGCAGTTCGAGGATTTCGGACTGCTGTTCGTCATGGGTGGAGCCGCGGTCGTCACCGGTATCGCGTTTGCGCTGGTTCCGCGGCTGTTCGACCGTGCACCGCTGACTGGCGACACCTACGGCCGACGACTGAAGTCGTTCGACCGTAACGTCCTGATCGGCGGTGCGATCTTCGGCGTCGGCTGGGGGTTGTCGGGGATCTGTCCCGGTGCAGCCTACGCCAGCCTCGGCGTCGGCAACGTCACGATCCTGTGGGCACTGGCCGGGATGTTCGTCGGCGCGTACCTCCAGGGCTACTGGCGTAGTCAACGTGCCACCTCGAGGACGACGCCCACGGGTGCCGACTGATGCGGATTGCTGTACTGATGTACCGGTGGAACCGCTTCGGGTCGCGGTTGCACCGGAACTGACGTACAGTAAACCGTCTGATATGAGGGGGGTAGTAACCGACTGCAACCCGACGGACTCGAACGTATTCGGCCGTGTTTCTATCCGGTGGGAAGAAGCAACAAGTGATTACCTCCGGGGCCATTAGCATCACTCATGAGCCCACGGGCTTTCGCCGAGGGGACGGAGACCGAGAGCCATGGAGCAATCGATCGGTTGGAGGAACAGTCGCTCCGGGTCGTCCTCAAAATCATCCGTGGCGGGTCGTGTTTTATAGACGGACTCGAGGGTGACGTCGTCGACGTAGACGTCCGACTCGAGGACGGGCACTGTCATTGTGACGTCTCGGTTCGAACGGACGACGACGGCGTCGAACGGATCGAAACGAGGTACGCCTCGAGCGAAATTTGTGCGCACTGTCCGGGGGCCGTCTTCTCCGATCACGGTTGTATCCCGCGGTATCTCGGCGTCGGCGACGGCTGGTTCGTCGTCGAGACGTACGCAGCCGACACCGACACTGTCTCCTCGCTGGTCGAGGACGTTCGAGCGGTCTGTGATCGGGTCATCGTCAAGAGTCTCGTCTCGACCGAGCGTGGCGAACACGACGACGTCTGTACGATCGACGTCTCGCCACTGACGCCGAAACAACGCGAGGCCGTCCACCACGCCGTCGAGGCTGGCTACTACGATCCCGCTACACAGGTCCCACTCGAAGACGTCGCTGCGAAACTCGAGATCTCCCCGTCGGCACTCTCTCAGCGTCTTCGCCGCGCCGAAAGTAACATTATGCGACAGGTTTCGGAGGACGGCGACGACTGAGACGGATTACTGTACCGATTTACCGGCGCAACCGCCGTCCGGCGATCGTGCTGATAACGCACTCCCATCATCCGTACGACTCGTTCGACCCAGTCGAATCTCCGAAGTCGACTCGCTCGAGGAAAGCACGGTGACGTTCGTGGTGGTGACGAGTCGCTCGCGCTGGCGACGAACCGGACGACGGCAACGGCTCGACCCGATTTCTCTCGTCTCCGTCAGCCGACGGTGACGGCCACTCGAGTCCGAATTTCCGGCCGTTCGTCGGTAGAATCGATCGCGACGACGACTGGTGTCTGCCCAATTCGACCGGATCGCTTATAAAACCCAATTTGGTTCAGAGTCGGTCCTACTGCGCTGTCGCCACTCGACCTAGACGGAGGAAACAGTATGCGACGGCACTCACAGGACCGGCACGAACTGTCGGACAGGACGGTACGATCGCCCTGTCACGAACCGGAATCGGCCGGAACTGACGCCCCCAGTTTCGAGCAGCGAGTGGAGGTGACCGACTCGTGAGCGAACGCGAGCGTTCCGGTGGGTTCGACCTCACCCGCCGGAGTGTGCTACAGACGGCGGGAGCTGCCGCCGTCGCGACGAGCCTCGGCGGTTGTCTCTCCGGCGGCGACGACCCGGCAGCCGAGTCGGACATCGCAGAAGAGACCGCCTACGGCAACTGCTGGATGTGCCATCACGCCTGTGGCCAGCAGTTGACCGTTCGCGACGGGACGGCAGTCGACATCACCGGCGTCGACGAGCACCCACGTGGTAGTGCTGGCCCCGGAACGGACGGAACGCTCTGTCCCAAAGGACAGAGCGAACTCGAGAAGCTGTACGACCCAGATCGGATCACGCAGCCGTACATCCGCGAGGACGGCGACCTTCGGGAAGCCGACTGGGACGAGGCCTTCGAATACGCGGCCCGACGGCTCGAGGAGTTCGACGAGGAACACGGCGCTGAGACGTTCCTCGACGCGACGAGTTGGTCGACGACGAATGTCCACAGTTACTTCTGGGGAAACCTCTATGGCACGCCGGAGCGCATCGGTCGTGGCCGACACGTCTGCTTCGGCGGCCCACACCTGAGCGGGAACCTGATGGGACTGGGGACGAATATGCGGTTCGTCGACTACCAGCACTCCGACTATATCATCGCGTGGGGTCGGAACGTCTTCGAGTCGTTCGCCGGTCAGTGGGAACCAAAGGGAGTCCTCGAGGCGCTCGACGATGGGGCGACGCTGGTCGTAGTCGATCCCCAGCACACGCCGACGGCCCAGAAAGCCGATCACTGGCTCCCGATCGAGCCGCGAACTGACGGCGCTCTCGCGCTCGCGATGGGGCACGTAATCGTCGAAGAAGAACTGTACGACGAGGCGTTCGTCGAGGAACAGACCCACGGCTTCGACGCCTATCGAGAAGCCGTCGACGACAAGACGCCAGAGTGGGCCGAAGACGTGACCGGGATCGACGCGGGCCTCATCCGCGAGATCGCGATTGGATTCGCAGAGGCGGCACCGGCAGCGGGGATCGCGGCCTGGACTGGCGTCGGCCAGTACGCCGAATCCCAGAAGGCCTCTCAGAACATCTTTGCGCTACACGGACTCGTCGGCAACATCGATCGTCCCGGCGGATTCCGGATGTGGCAAGGACCGCCGCTGCAGCCGAATCCGTTCGAGGAGCGTGGTATCGACCTGCCGACCAACGCGGCCGAGGAGACGCCGGCACTTCGCAAATACGACGAATACGACGAGTACCCGTTCCGGCACACGACCGGAATCGGCCACACCGTGGTCCCAGAGATGGTCGACAACGGCCACATCATGGGGATGGTCAACCACTACGACAACCCGCTCACCGACGGCTCGACGCAGGCGTGGCTCGAGGCCATCGAACAGATGGACCTCGTGATCACGATCGACGCCTACTGGAACGAACTCACCAGAAACGCCGACATCGTCTTCCCGGAGGCGATTCAGCTCGAGAAGGATACGCTGATCGACTACGCGCCAAGCTGGAGTGCGTACGAGGATCGAACGTGGCTGACCGCTTCGCGTGCGGTTCACGAGCCGATGGGTGAGTGCAAGTCGGGCTACGAGATCTACAGGGGGCTGGCCGAAGAGTTGGGCTGGGGCGAGTACTTCCCCTGGGAGGACGAGGCCGAGTACAGCGACGACCTGCTGGCGAACGTCGACTACACGTTCGACGAAATTGCCGACCAGAACTTCGTCCTGCTAGACGAGTTCGAGTACGAGCAGTGGGAAGACGGCGGTTTCCCCACGGCGACCGGGAAGTTCCAGTTCGACCTGGACGAGGAAGGCGGCTACGCCCAATCCGCCGAGGAGCTCGGAATCGATACTGCCCCCGAGTGGATTCCGCCGGGGACCTGGGGCGAAGAACCCGACGACGAGTACCCGCTGCACTTCTACGACACCCGCAGCGTGTTCTTCTCGTTCGGGGCCGACCAGCCACTCGAGCACCTTCAGGAACAGTACGCTCGAAAACACGACCTCGAGAACACCGAGTACCGGGGGAATTACCTCGTTATCAACCCACGTGACGCCGAAGAACGCGGCATCGAGACCGGCGACATGGTCACCGTCGAAGCGCGTGCGGGCGAGGCTGACGACGAGGCGATGGCGTACGTCAGCGAACGAACGCGTCCCGGCTTCGTCACCGCGGAGTTCGGCTTCGGGACCGGAAACAGTCACGAAGAGGGGATGAACACCATGACAGTTCACGACATGCAACACGATCCAGTTTCGTCCCAGGTTGACAGGCACTTGGCCGCCGAGGTACGGAAGAACGGAGGTGACTGAGCATGGGCGAACAGTGGCTGTTCTACTTCGATCCGAACCGATGTATCGGCTGTCACGCCTGTTCGGTCGCCTGCAAGCAACGACACGACCTGGAGGCCGACGCCGACGACTGGCGGACGGTTACCCACGTCTCGAAGGGGGAGTATCCCGACTTCGAGCAGGTGCCGGTGTCGATGTCGTGTATGCACTGTCACGACTCTCCTTGCGAGTCGGTTTGTCCAGCGAACGCGATCGAGAAACGAGAGGAGGACGGCATCGTGACGGTCAACCGCGATCGGTGTATCGGCTGTCACTACTGTGCGTGGGCCTGTCCTTACGGCGCGCCGACGTACGACGACACGGGGCTGATGTCGAAGTGTAACCTCTGTCTCGGCGAGGGCCCGGGCGGCGGCCACGGTCAACCCGAACGCAAGACGCCCGAAGAAGGTGGCTCGGAACCAGCCTGTGTCGCCGACTGCGTCGGTGACGCGATCAAGGCCGGGCCCAAGAGCGAAGTCATGGCCGAAGCGTCGGACCGCGCGGCCGAGCGCTTCGAGGCAGGAGCCTACGAGGGTCGAGTCATCGTCGAACCGATGGAAGAAGACGCCGACATCGCGGAGTCGATCCGTGAGGGTGAGACAGCTAGTGGGACCGTCACGTACGAAGGGTGATTCCCGATGTTCCCTGACACTACGATAGCGGTCGTCCTCGCCCAGGGGTTCGCCGAACCCTACTGGCTTCCGTCTGACTACTGGAGCGAGCTCTCGCTGCCAGTCTACCTGTTCCTGGCAGTCGTCGCCGGAGGCGGGTTCCTCACTGGCGTGACTGCCTCGCTGCTCGACTCGCGGACCGACGCGGGCGGCCTCGAGGGAGAACTCTCGAGGTGGGGATTCTGGGTTGCGGTCGCCGGCGGTGCGGGGTCCGGGCTGGCGGTGCTCTCACACCAGGCGATACTCCTCCGCGGACTGCTGTTCCCAATCTACATGCAGAACTTCGAGTCGTGGATGACCATCGGGACGTGGATTCTCGTTTCGCTGGTCGTCGTGTCCGTGGTCGCGCTAGTGTTTGCACTGTTCGGCGACGAGGCGTCTGCTCTCGAGGGAGCGAGTCTGTTCCCGCGTGCGATCGTCGCCAAACTGGGGCTGCTCGAGACCGTCGACCGACTCGTCGATCGCGTGCGGCCGCCGAAGAACGGCCTCGTCGCGTTGTACGCCGTCGGAAGCGTGCTCGCACTGGCGACGGTGTACACCGGGTTCGAACTCGCGGTCGTCGAGACGGTGCCGCTGTGGAACATGCCCGTCGTGGTACCGGCGGCGTTCCTGCTGACTGGGCTCGCGTCGGGCGTGGGACTCGCAGTCGCGGTGACGGCGCTGTTCGCACGCGACGTCGACACCGTCATCGGGGGGTACGCCGTCGCGACCGGCCTGCTCTCCGCGTTGGGGCTTGCGTTCGTCTGGTACGGCTGGACCGAGATTGCGACCAGCGACGCACCAGCCGCGGCCGTAACCTACGTTGCACTCTCCGAGGGGAGTCTCGCCATCGGTTCCTGGCTCGTCGTCCTCGGGCTCGCAGTCGGCCTGCTTGCGGGACTTGGCGTCGGCGGCGCGACACTGGTCGACCGACGGTTGCCGCTTCTCGAGCGTGCTGCCGTGCCGGCGCTGGTCGGCTCTTTCGGGTTACTCGTGATCGGCAGCCTGGCGTTCCGGATCGTGATGCTGTACGGGGCACAGGAACATCCGGTGGTGGTCGTGGGATGACGTCCGCGACGACGCCCCCGTCCGCTGCGGATAGAAACGGCGAGATCGACGACCGGCGGACGCTCTCGGAACTGTACGCGCTGCTTGCGAAGTGCTTCGTCCACCCCGACGAACCGTTCCACCGCGCCGTGAGAAGCGGCGAGTTCGAGACGGCGGTTCGTGACCGCCTCGAGCGACTCGACTCGGACTCGACCCCGTCGCCGGCACCGTCGGCCGAGGAGAGCCACGCCGACCTCCGGAGAGCGTACTTGCAGACGTTCGAGGGGTTCGACGGGCCGTCGGCTCCGCCAGTCGAGTCGGTGTACGAGCCATGGTGGGACGGCAGGGAGCGCGAACTACTGTCCGGGCCGGCAGAAGCCGACGCCAAACGGCGGTTCGAAGCGATCGACGCCGACCGGCCCGACGCCTATCCGGCCGACCACCTCGCAGTGTTGCTCGAGTACGCGTCGCTCGCCCTCGAGGCCGAACGCGACGACGAGTACGCCGACTTCCACGCCCGTCACTTCGACTGGCTGTCTGCGTTTGCCGACCGCGTCACAGAGACCGCCGACGCTCCGTTCTACGAGTGGGCGGTCGAGGTTCTCGAGGTGGCAGTACTGACTGCCAAACGGCGGTATCTCGACGGCGGGACGGCGTTCGACCGAGGTGAGCCGGGATGAGCGCGACCGGTGTCGACCGGCAGTTCAAACTGACGCTGTCGTGGACGGAGCCGGGCGTCGGACACGATATCCTCGAGTGTCTGGCGACGGCGATCGGCGAGGACGCCGTGTCGATCGACGCAGCGGTCGGAGCCGGCGAAGTCGGGACGGCTCCTCGACAGTTGTCGATCGACGTCGGACCGGTGACGCGAAAGCAACTCGAGGCGGCCAGGGTGGCTGTCGAAGCTGGGTACTACGATACGCCACGCCAGGCTCGGCTTGCCGACCTCGGGACGGAACTCGACATCTCCGAGTCGGCAGTCTCACAGCGCCTGGCGAACGTCGAACGCGCGTTGATGGTGGCGCTTGCCGAGGCCGACGACGGCGAGAGACGGTGACAACCAGCCACGTTTCCGCTCTTCTCGTCGCTCTGTCTTCGTTACAGCCGATCTGGTGGCCGTCGGCGTCGATGCGACCGAAGACAGTCGCAGTCGCCCCGAGACGATCGGACGAGACCGTCTCAGACAGGTTGCTGTCAGTCAGTTCCGGCGCGACCGCAGGAGGACTCGCGGTCGCGCCGGTAGATCGGGACAGCAGTCCGTCTCAGGTGTATTGCTCGAGCAACTGCTCGAGTTGCCCCTTCGTCTGTGCGCCGACCATCCGCTCGACCGGTTCACCGTCTGCGTAGAGAACCAGCGTCGGCACGCCCTGTGCCCCGAGTTGCTGGGCCAGTCGCTGATGGGCGTCGACGTCGACTTTTGCGACTGCAGCGTCCGTTTCGGCGGCCAGCGCCTCGATCGTTGGCTCGAGCATCTGGCAGGGCCCACACCAGTCGGCGTAACAGTCGACGAGGACGACATCGTGATCGTCGACGACGTTCTCTAAGTGACCCTGACCCGTGATACCGATCGGCTCGGCGGGAGTATCGGACGCGTCGGCGACCTCGGACGTGGCGAGTTCGCCGCCGTTCTCGAGTCGGTCTTGGAGCTCCTGTTTCTTCCGTTCGCGAATGCGGTGTCGTTCTTCGTCGAGATCAGTCATACAAATCCGTACACGCTCGAGTGACAAAATAGTTGTGTGGTACAGGTTCAATACTGTCTGCAGGTCTAGGCAGATTAGAAGCGAGAAAGCGATCTCGAGACGAAAAGCGAGCGCAGAATAGACTCTTTCTTGCAATTCAGGGGCCAACGGTCGGTACGGGATGTCACACCGACGCGATCGAACGGGTAGACGCCCTCGAAGCCCCGTCGCGATATCGTTTCTGTTCTCGTGAGAACCTACTCGAGCTTGTATCACGGTCGAACCTGCGAGGGCAGGAGCCGGTACGAACGTTCCAAACCGAACCGCTTACCCACCGGCGGCCGATACCGGCCCGTATGGAAGCCGTTGTCGAGGCGATAGACCTCGAGCGGAGGTACGGGGAGACCGTCGCATTGGCGGGGGCATCAATGACCGTCGAACGAGGGGAAGTGTTCGGACTGATCGGTCCGAACGGGGCAGGAAAGACGACGCTCGTCCGTGCGTTGACGGGGACGACCGAGCCCGATGCGGGATCGGCACGCGTCCTTGGTACGAAGCCGAACGCAGTCGACCGTGATCGGCTGGGCGTGCTCCCACAGGACTTCTCGCCTCCGGACAGGCTCACCGCCCGCGAACTGATCGATTACTACGCCGGCCTGTACGACGACGCCCGCGATCCGGACGACGTCCTCGCCGCCGTCGGACTCGCCGACGCTGACGACACGTGGTACGAGAACCTCTCGGGCGGACAACAGCGTCGTGCCTGTGTCGGCTCGATCCTCGTCAACGACCCCGACGTACTCTTTCTCGACGAACCGACGACCGGCATCGACCCCGCCGGTCGACGAACCATCTGGACTCTCGTCGAAGAGCTCGCTGCCGGAGGGACGACCGTCGTCCTCACCACCCACGACATGGCCGAAGCCGAACACCTCGCCGACCGCGTCGGCCTGCTCGCAGAGGGCCAGATCGTCGCCCACGGGTCGCCCGACGAACTCGTCGCCGAACACGGCGGCTCGAGTCGACTCACGGTCGAAACGACAGCCGGGGCCGACGCCTTCGGCGACCTCGAGTATCCAGTCGAGCAGGCAGCGCCCAGTCATCGATCGACACGGATGGACACAGTCGTCGTCCGTGGCGTCATGCCCGCGGAGATCTCCACCGTCGTCGACTATCTCGAGGCCCGCGACCTCGAGTACACGGGACTGACCTGGGCCGAGCCCGACCTCGAGGACGTCTACCTCGAGCTTGCAGACGACGCGGAACGAGATCGGACGGCAAACACCGAGGATCGAACGGCGACCACGACCCTGAACGTGGGTGAGACGGCGTGAGCAGGATTGGACGCATTCGTGCAGAGGCCGATACTGGCTGGCGATCGTTCGCCCGTCGGCGAACGGCGGTCTTTTTCACGTTCTTTTTCCCCGTCATCCTGATCGTTATCTTCGGTGCACTGGTTCGCACCGATCCGGCAGGCGACGGGCTGTTCGCCGAACCTGCTGGATACTACGTCCCCGGCTATCTGGCCGTCGTCGTCCTCTTTACGCCCCTGTCTCGGATGGGAAGCGAGGTCGCACGCCATCGTGAAGGCAACCGATTCGAAAAACTCGCGACGACGCCGCTGTCGAGGTGCGAGTGGCTGCTCGCTCAGACGATCGTCAACGCCGTTATCATCGGTCTCGCGGGACTGTTGATTCTCGTCCTCGTGCTCGCACTGACCGGAGCCGAGCTCGTCTTCTCCACCCTGCTCGTAGCATACGTCCTCGTTGGCGTGATCTGTTTCTGTGGCATCGGCGCGATGCTCGGCAGCTACACCGACTCGCGGGACGGTGCCGTCGCAGCCAGCAACGCGATCGCACTCCCGCTTTTGTTCCTCTCCGAGACGTTCGTCACGCTCGAACAACTGCCCGGCTGGTTCGAACCGCTCGTCAATCTCTCGCCGCTTACCTACTTCGCTCGCGGCGTCCGAGCAGCGACGTACCCCGACGCGACGACACCCGCCGTCGCGGGAGTCGATCCGACGATTGCCAACCTGGGAATCCTGGTCGCACTGGCAGTCGTCGCGTTCGCACTCGGCGCGCGATCGATCCCCCGAACCGACTGACCTACTCGGTCGCTGCCGGCAAGGTAACGAAAAACGTCGACCCCCCACCCGGTTCTGACTCGAGCCAGATCTCGCCGCCGTGCCGCTCGACGATCCGCTCACAGAGCGCAAGGCCGATACCACTGCCGGACTGTCCGACCGCGTGGAGTCGTTCGAACAGCTCGAAGATCCGATCGGCGTCGTCGGGCTCGATGCCGATCCCGTCGTCTTCGACCGAGATCACCCACTCGCCGTCGTCCCGAACGGCTGAGATTTCGACCCGCGGCGGCTCGTCGCCGCTGTATTCGATCGCGTTCGACAGCAGGTTCTGGAAGAGTTGCCGGAGCTGGTTACCGTCGCCCTCGACGCGCGGCAGTGACTCCGCGAGGATCTCGGCGTCGTGCTCTTCGATGGGAACCTCGAGGTCCCTGCGGACATCTGCGAGTACGTCGTCCAGCCCGACCGGTTCGAGCGGTTCGCCAGCGGTGTCGACCCGCGAGTACGCAAGCAGACCGTCGATCATCTCCCGCATCCGGTCGGCACCGTCGACAGCGTACTCGATGAACTCCATCGCGTCGTCGTCTAACTGGTCAGCGTACCTGGTCTCGAGCAACTGGAGGTAACTCGAGACCATCCGAAGGGGCTCTTGCAGGTCGTGTGACGCAGCATAGGCGAACTGCTCGAGGCGTTCGTTGGACTCCTCGAGTCTGCGCTGGTATTCTCTGCGTTCGGTGATGTCGGTCAGGACGACGACGGCACGGGTTACGTTCCCGCACTCGTCTCTGATCGGCGTCCCGTGTTCCGTGATGATCCGCTGACTGCCGTCGGCCGTCTCGATCTCGTAGACGTTGGGATCGACGACGGCCTCTCCCTCGAGAACCTGCACCATCGTCCACGCTTCGGGCTCGACGGGCGCACCCGAGTCAGCCCAGACTGCGTCGGCATTCTCGTACTCCACAACGGTTTCGGCATCGAAGACGTCTCTCCCCCAGATCTCTCTGGCCGTGTCGTTTGCCCGCAGCAGGGAGCCGTCGCCGTCCGCGACGACGACGCCGACCGGCAACACGTCGAACAGCGTCTCGAGTTGCGTTCGCTGTTGCTCGGCCTCGAGTTCGGCCTGCTTACGCTCGGTGATGTCGGTCAACGCGCCGGAGAACGTCTGTGGGTTCCCCCCTTCGTCGCACTCGACGTGACCGCGGGCGATCACCCACCTGATTTCGTCGTCGTCCCGAATGCGGTACTCGGCCTCGTACTCGCTACAACAGTCGAGAGCGTCTTCGATCTCGGCTCTTACGCGCTCGCGATCGGCTTCGTGGACTGACGCGAGCAACCGCTCGATCGAGACGCCGTCCCGTGCTGCTGCCGGATCGACCCCGAACGCCTTCGCAAACGCGGAACCGGTGACGAACTCGTCGGCAGGCACGTCCCACTCCCAGGTGCCGACCGCTCCAGCCTCGGTTGCCGCCTCGAGTCGTGTTTTGGTCTCTCGCAGCAGTTGCTCACGTTCCCTGCGCTCGGTAACGTCACGGAAGTACACCGATAGGCCGGTCTCGGACGGGTAGGCGTTGACCTCGAGCCAGGCGTCTGCGACCTCCGAGTACGCCACGAATCGAACCGTCTCCTGGGACTCCATCGCCTCCCGGTACTCGCGTTCGAACCGGGAGCCGACGGCGGTCGGAAACACCTCCCAGACGTTCTTCCCGACCAGTTCCCGATCCACAGCACCGAGTAGTTCCTTCGCACGCTCGTTTACGTACGTGTAGCGCCAGTCCGTATCGATCGCGTGGAACGCGTCGCTGACGCGCTCGAGTGTCCGCTCGAGTTCGCTCTCGAGGCGCTTGCGTTCGGTGACGTCCCGCAGCGCGTACACTGCGCCGTCGAACTCGCCGTCGACGTCGAAAAGCGGCGCACAGTGGGCGGAGAGCCACACTCGAGTCCCGTCGGGCTGGTCGATCCCGAGTACCTCGTCGTAAACCGGAGCGCCGGTCCCCCTAACGGTACTGAACGGTAGCTCGTCACCCGACAACGGATCGCCGTCCTCGTCGACGAGATTCCAGCGCTCGTCGTCGTGGACGTAGCTTCGTAGTTCCTCGAGCGGGCGGTCGAACAGCTCTTCGGCACGGTCGTTGGCGAACACGTTCCGTCCATCGGCGTCGAGCAGCGTGATGCCGACAGGGCTCGTCTGGAGAATTTCGTCTTTCAGGTCGCGTTCGGCACGCAGTTGTTCCTCGAGTCGGTTGCGCTCGGTGACGTCGCGGACGACCCCGACACGTTTCTCGCTGCCGTCTTCGCCAACTAGAAGGGTAAACCGGTTCTCGACAGTGCAGGTCTTGCTTGCACCGACAGTGATCGTCTCTTCGAACGTCGGACTCCTGCTGTCGTCGACAGCCGTCCGCCACTCGGCGTCGATCGTGTCGACAGCGTCTACGTTCTCCCCGAACACGCTGGTCGCGTCTCTCCCCCGAAGCTCCTCGCGGGAGAACGCCGTCAACGCGGCAAACGAGTCGTTGACCAGCTCGAATCGGCGATCCTCGTCGAGCACGTACATTCCGTCGTGGGCCGTCTCAACCGCCGTCTCGTATCGCTCGAGTTTGCGCTCCCGGCGGAACCGGTCGGTGACGTTCTCGATCGCGAAGACGACACCGTCTAACTCGTCGTTGGCGTCGTAGACCGGCGCACCGTTGACCGAGACCCAGACCCGCTCCCCGCTCGGTCGCAACACGCCACTGACCTGGCCATACAGTGGCTCCTCGGCGTCGACGATCCGCGGGAACGGGAGTTCCTCGCGCTCGAGTGGCTCGCCGTCGACGCCAATTTCGTCCCACTCCGGGTCGTCGAACCTGAGTTCGTCGACCCGCTCTTTGCTCCGGCCAAATATTTCCTCGGCGCGTTCGTTCGCGAACCGCATCTCGCCGTCGACCCCGACGATCGTGATTCCGATCGGGCTCGCTTCGACGATTCCCTCCTTGAGCGTCTGTTCGACGTCCCGCCGTCGCTCCGCTCGATCGCGCTCGATCGCCGACGCGAGGACGACTGCCACGTTCCTGAGAAAGGCCAGGTCTGCCTCCGTGAACGCACCGACGACCGTCGCGCTGGCGCTCAGAACCCCCCAGGGCTCTGACGGTGGCCCGATCGGGACGCTGATCCCACTTTCAGGAGCGTGTTCGTAACCTACTCCCTGCCTCTCGAACCGATCTTCCGCCTGGAAATCGTCGACGAGCACCGGCTCGTTTTCCGCTACCGTGTATCCGGCCTGCGAATCCCGACCAGCTGAAACCGTTGCCGCTTCCACCTCGTCTGTCTCTCGGCCGATTCCCGCTCGAAGGTGGAGTCGGCTTCCGTCAGACGAACGTTCGAGGACGGTACACGAACACGATTCCACGCCCAGCGTCTCTGCGACTGTCCGCGTCGCGTCGCGACAGACATCGTCGAAACCCCGATCCTCGAGTGCGCGATCTCCGAAATCGGCGACTGCGCGTTGCCGGTAAACGCGGTCGTCCGGCGCTGACTCGGTACCGGATGGAGACGGGTCCATTTCGATACCGATAGGCCCTGGGCGACTGTAAAGGCTCTCGTCGTCTCACCCACGAACGCCGGCGAAGTCGCCCCCAACAGTTCGTCCCGTCCGGCGCGATCTCACCGAGCAGCAACCCCGACCCGACGCGGACGCGCCGAGATATCGGTACAGCAGTCCGTATGAGTCGAGTCGTCGACGCCGTCTGGCAGGCGAGCCTGATCGAAATCTCTTGGCGCTCAAAGACTGTGGCGACTGCTTCTCGAACGGGAACCGTGAACGGCATTCAGATCCAACGGTGGCGAGTGCCACAACGCCAGGGTCACTGCCAACGCTCACTCGAGTGCGTCGTCGATAAGCGACTGTACGTCGACCTCCCGTCCCTCTTCGTCCGCCAGGTAGGTGGCCTCGGTCAACGCCGTCACCTGAAGTCCCACGTCACCGGGAACTGCCGGCTCGGCCTCTCCAGTGATCGACTCGAGGAAGTTCGTCAACTTCGCCGTCGTCAGCGTCGAGAAATCCGTCGGCGCGTCGATCTGGCTCTCGTAGACCATCCCGTTGCGTTCCTCGAGTCGAATCACCTCGCCGTCGAACGCGATCCGTCCGTCGCTGCCCCAGATCGCGTACCCCTCCGACGGTGAGCGGTTGACGCCGTCGCCACTGACCGTGACGCTCGCCAAGACGGATCGGTCGTCGGCGTCGCGCTCGAGACGCAAGGAGAGTGCGCTGTTGACGTCGACTTTCGGGGACGCGTAGCTCACGTGGGCCGAGACACTGATCGGCTTCGCACCGGTGAGCCACAGCACGGCATCGAGCAGGTGCGAACCGGTATCGTACAGTTGCCCGCCACCGGAAAGCGACGGTTCGACGCGCCAGGAACCCTCGTGGAGGTCGATCCAGTTCTGCCCGAGGTAGGCGTCCGCCGTGTGGAGGTCACCGATTCGGCCGGTTTCGACCAGCCGCTTGATCTCGAGAAACCCCGGATGGAAGTGTCGCTGATAGCCGACCTGGAGTTCGCAGTCGTTTCGGTCGGCTACCTCGAGCAACTCGACTGCGTCGTCGACGTCGGTCACCATCGGCTTCTCGAGGTAGACGTGGACGCCCGACTCGAGACACGCCAGTGCCTGCTCGTGGTGGAGGGTGTGTGGCGTCACGATCAACGCGAGGTCGATCTCCCCACTGTGGTCCGCGAGCAACGTCTCGTACTCCGCGTACGCGGGCGCATCGAACGTCCGCTCGAAGACTGCTCGTGCCTCGGCGGAGACGTCGGCTCCTGCAATCATCTCGACGTCTTCGAGAGTTGCGAGCACCTCGAGCGACAGTTGTCCGAGGCCACCGAGCCCGATCGCGGCTGCGCCGAACTGCATACGCTAGTCGCCATGCCGGGACCGAAAAGCGCTTTCCCGACGTTCGGGCGCGGTGACGGTCACTACGGTACGACGGTCTTTCTTTCCGGACGACGATCGGTGGCCGCCACCGGAAGTTACTCTCCCCTGGCTAGCGTCCGTCCGTTCATGCCAACCTGTCCCGGCTGCAGACAGCAGCTATCCCACGAGAACTGCCTCGAGCACTTACGCTACTGCAAGTGGGTCTGGAGCGATCGGCCAGAACGAGAGTCACGCTGGAGCGAACAACTCATCGATCAGATGCGTGGCCGAGGCCGTTGACCGGATCGGGTGATCGGGGTGGAAAATGTGTTACGCCGCCACTGCCCACGAGGACGACCCTCACGGGCACGACGATTACGGCTTCTCTCCAGGAAAACAGCTCTGGAGGAGGCAGCCGCGTCGACAAAACAGTTGGCCCGGCGATCACTCGCTGCCCGGAGGATAACTAGCAAGAATAAGAAAGAAGAGTAAATATTATTACTCTGTATTCGATACAGTGACGTGATGAGTGCATCAGAGCCTGTCCGCCACGGAACCGACGACGCGGACGACCGCGGTACGTGGGAGGACGTCCGTGATCTCCCGCCGAGCGCCAAACTGGTCGCGAAAGTCCTCGAGTACAACGAGACGATGACCCAGCAACAGATCGCCGAAGAGACACTGTTGCCCTCGCGTACCGTCCGGTACGCACTGAACCGACTCGACGAGGAGAACGTCGTCGACTCCCGATTCTCCTTTTCGGACGCCCGCAAACGCCTCTACACGCTCGATATCGACTGCTGATTCTCTCGAGCGTTCGGTTGGCTGTACTTTCACTCCGGTCGCGGAACTCCTTTAGGGACTGCCGCCGAACGACCGATAGATGACGCGGGTGATACACACGGGCGACACCCACATCGGGTACCAGCAGTACAACGCGCCCGAGCGACGGCGGGACTTCCTCGCGGCGTTTCGCGACGTGATCGAGGACGCGATAGAAGACGACGTCGACGCCGTGGTCCACGCCGGCGACCTCTTTCACGATCGCCGGCCGACGCTGGTCGACCTGCAGGGAACGATCGACGTCCTTCGGGACCTTCGAGAGGCCGACGTTCCGTTCCTCGCGGTCGTCGGCAACCACGAGGGGAAACGCGACGCCCAGTGGCTCGACCTCTTTGCCGACCTGGGACTCGCGACCCGACTGGGGGCCGACCCCGAGATCGTCGACGGCGTCGCCTTCTACGGCCTGGATTTCGTCCCTCGATCGCGACGCGACGCCCTCGAGTACGACTTTCCCTCCCCGCCTGAGGAGGCAAATCACGCCGCGATCGTGAGCCACGGGCTGTTCGACCCATTCTCCCACGCCGACTGGGATACCGAACGACTCCTCGACGAGGCGACCGTCGAGTTCGACGCCGTCCTGCTCGGTGACAACCACGAGCCAGGCACGGCCGAAATGAACGACACCTGGATCACCTACTGTGGCTCGACCGAGCGGGCAAGCGCGAGCGAACGCGAGGATCGGGGCTACAACCTCGTCGAGTTCGACGAAGAGGTGACGATCAGCCGCCGTGGTCTGACCGACACCCGCGAGTTCGTCTTCGTCGACGTCTCCCTCGAGGACGACGAGGGGATCGACCACGTTCAGGAACGTGTTCGACAACACGACGTAGAAGATGCCGTCGTCATCGTCACGATCGAGGGCGAGGGGAAACCGATCACGCCCGCCGCGATCGAAGAACTCGCGCTCGATCGCGGTGCGCTGATCGCCCGGGTCAACGACCGGCGCGAACTGCCCGACGAGGACGAGGGCGTCTCGGTCAGTTTCGCCGACCCGGACGAAGCCGTCCGCGAACGGGTCCGCGACCTCGGACTCAGCGACGCCGCCCTCGAAATCGACGACACCGTCCGCGACGGGAAACTCGCCGACGCCAACGTTCGCGAGTCAGTCGAACGACGCGTCCGCGAGTTGCTCGAGGACGACGAAGCGGCGTTCGAGCCCGCGCCCGAGCAGGAACCGGACGGCGAGGACGTGACGACCCTCGCGGACCAGCTGCCGGATTCGGACTCGAACCCGGATTCGGACTCGAACCCGGACTCGGACTCGGACCCAGCGAACGAAGAGAACGACAGTGCAGAGAGCAAAGCAGCAAGCGAGAAGCCGGCGGACGAACCCGCAGAACCAGCTTCGCTGGGTGATTTCGAATGAGAGTCGACCGCGTTCGTCTGCTGAACTTCAAGTGCTACGGCGACGCCGATCTTACCCTCGAACGCGGCGTCACCGTCGTTCACGGCGTCAACGGCAGCGGGAAGTCGACGCTGCTCGAGGCCGTCTTCTTCGCCCTCTACGGTTCGAAGGCGCTGGACAGCCGCACCCTCGACGACGTGATCACTACCGGAGAGAAAGAGGCCGAAGTCGAACTGTGGTTCACCCACGACGACCGCAAGTACCACGTCGAACGCCAACTCAAGCTCCGGGGCGACCGTGCGACCACGACGAAGTGCGTCCTCGAGACGCCGACCGAGTCGATAGAGGGCGCACGCGATGTCCGCCGGGAGGTGACGGAACTGCTGCGGATGGACGCCGAGGCGTTCGTCAACTGTGCGTACGTCCGACAGGGCGAGGTCAACAAACTCATTCACGCCTCACCGAGCGACCGACAGGACATGATCGACGACCTCCTCCAGTTGGGTGCACTCGAGGAGTACCGCGAACGGGCAAGCGATGCACGACTCGGGGTCAAGTCCGTGCTCGACGGCCAGCGGGAAGTCCTCGAGGACGTCCGCAAGCAGGTCGAAAAGAAAGAGGAGGCGAATCTTCACGAACGGCTCAACGACCTCGAGTCCAGACGGGCCGAGATCACCGAGAACATCGACCACTTCGAGTCCCAACGCGAGGAGGCACAGGAGACGCTGGAAACCGCCGAAGACGTCCTCGAACGCCACGCGGAGACCCGCGAGGAGATCGACGACCTCGAAGCGGAGGTCGAAGCGATTCGCTCGAAAGTCGAGGAGACCGAGCGCAAACGCGAGGACGCGAAAGAGCGGATTCGCGAACTCGAGGCCGAACGCGAGGAACTCGCCGAGGAACGCGCGGAACTGCTCGAGGAGGCCGCCGTCGACGTCGAAGACGACCGGCCCGAGACGGTCGAGAGCGCGATAGAGGGCCTCGAGAGCCGGGACGAACAACTCCGGGACGACCTCGAGGAGGTCAAGATCGCAATCCAGACGAAAACCGACGAGCGCGAACGACTCCAGAAAGCAGCCGACGACCTCGAGAAACAGGCCGAGGCGGCCCGCGAGCGGGCCGACGAACTGACCGAGAGACTCGAGGAAGACGAGGAAGCGATCGAGGACCGCGAGGCGAAACTCGAGGAACTCGAAGACGACATCGAGTCCGCCCGCGCGCAGTTCGAAGACGCCTCGGTCGGGTTCGGCGAAGCCGTCTCGTATCTCGAGGAACTCGAGGCCGAACGCGACGAGCTAACCGACGAAATCGGCGACCTCACTGCCGACCGCAAAGCTCTCGAGAACGCCATCGAGGAGGGAAAACGGTTGCTCGAGGAGGGAAAGTGCCCCGAGTGTGGCCAGTCCGTCGAGGACTCGCCCCACGTCGAACTCGAGGGCGAACGCGAGGAACTCGACGAAATCGAGTCGAAACTCGAGGAACTCGAGGCCGAACGCGACGACCTCGATGAACGGATCGAACGCGCGGAGACCCTCCGCGAGGCCGAACGCCGCGCCGATCGACTCGAGGACAACCGCGACAACGTCGAACAGTTGCTCGCGGAGAAACGCGAGACGATCGTCGACCGTCGCGACCAGCGCGACGAGTTGCGAGCGGACGCCGAGGAGTACGAGAACGAGGCCGCCGAGAAACGCGAGGACGCCGACGCGCTCGAGAACGAGATCGACGAGAAGCGAGCCGAACTCGGGGATATCAACTCCGAGCGGACCGAGATCACGGAGACTCTCGAGACGCTCCGGCGTGTCCTCGAGATCACGGACGAACGCGAGGAACTTGCCGGCGAAATCGAGAATCGCCATGAACGCCGCACAGACTGGCAGGAGATCAACGACGAACGTCGCGACCGGCTCTCGGACAAACGAGAGCGCAAGCGCGACCTCGAGGAGGAGTTCGACGAGGACCGCATCGAGACGGCCCGAGAAGACAGGAAAAACGCCGAACAGTACATCGAGAAAGTCGACGCGCGACTCGAGGAACTCGAGGGTAACCGCGACGAGATCCAGGGGACGATCGGCGGCGTCGAGGAGAGACTCGAGGAACTAGAGCGACTCCGTGATCGACTCGAGGAACTCGAGGAGCGGTGTGAGAGACTCGAGTCGTTGTACGACGAGGCCGAGACGCTCCAGACGACCTACGGCGAGTTGCGTTCGGAACTGCGACAGCGTAACGTCGAGACCTTAGAACGACTGCTCAACGAGACGTTCGACCTGGTCTACCAGAACGATTCCTATGCCGCGATCGAACTCGACGGCGACTATCGGCTGACGGTTTACCAGAAGGACGGCGAAAGCTTAGAGCCCGAACAGCTCTCCGGCGGCGAGCGGGCGCTTTTCAACCTTAGCCTGCGGTGTGCGATCTACCGCCTGCTCGCGGAAGGCGTCGAGGGGACGGCACCGATGCCGCCCCTCATTCTGGACGAACCGACCGTCTTCCTCGATTCGGGCCACGTCACGCAACTCGTCTCTCTCGTCGAGTCGATGCGGGAACTCGGCGTCGAACAGATCGTCGTCGTCAGCCACGACGAGGAACTCGTCGGTGCGGCCGACTCGCTCGTGCGGGTCGAGAAAGACGCGACATCGAACCGGTCGCGCCTCGAACGGGGCGAACCACCCGAGATGGAGTTGCTTGCGTCGGACTGACGTCGACGTCGCTACTCGAGTGGCGGCTCTTCGTTCTCGTCGTTTTCGGCAGTCTCGTCGGTTCGAATTGCCTCGAGTGCCAACTCACACGTTTCGGTGAGTCGATAGCCACGTTCGCCGGCGACGTCGATTTCCGCGAGCAGGCCGGCCGACGAGAGGACAGTCAGCCGTCCGTGGAGGTCACTCTCACAGAGGTTGTAGGCGTCGAGTAACGTGCGAACGCCAAGTGCCCCGCGGTTCTCGAGTTCGACCAGCAGGCCGAGCGTCTTCTCGTCGTGGACGTTCGTCAGGAGGGTCCGAACCGGGTCGTCGATCGTCGCGGCTGCCGTCTCGAGTCCGGATTCGGCGACGAACTCGAGGCGGTCGTTCTGGACGTAACACTCGTCTCCGGTCTCGGGGTCGCGGACGAGACTCGCTCGTTCGGAGCGTTTCAAGAGCAGGTACCGGTTTCCGTGGTCGTCTCGAACAGGTTTCATGGGTCGGTATCGTCGGTTTCGTTCTCGGTCGGAGCGGATTCCGTGGTGGTGGTCTCCGCGGCTGTCGGTTTCGAACTGCTCGAGGTGTCGGCATCGAAGGCCCGATACCGACGGATAGCGAGACCAAACAAGACGAGTCCGCCGCTGATCAACCAGACGCTGTACGTCGTGTTCCCTTCGAAGACAAAGAGCATGATGCCGAGCGAGAGAACGAAGACGGCCGCGTTGATCACGAGTACGAGTGCCCAGAACATCTTCACGAGATCGGCTGGAGCGCCCGTCCCGGCAGTGGACATCTCCGGAATCGACACGTTCGGGGGCTCCGGTGGCTCCGGGGGCTCCGGCCCCGATTTCGGGTCGACGGCCGGAATCGTCAGCGAGTCGCTGTCCGGGTCCCCGAATTCAGCCTCCGGATCGTACTCCTCGGGCGCGTCCGGCTCGTGGTCGCTCCGGTCGAGTGCCACGGACGAGTGGAGGACCACCGGAAAGAAAAGGATTCGTGTTCGAACTCGAACGGTCTGCTGTCGCCAATTACCGGCGATAACCGGACCTGAATCGTCAACTGGTGGTGGCGAGTACCGGCTCAACCGTCGGATGCCGGGTTGATTCGGCCGACACGGCCGGGTTCGACGCCCAGTGAAGGGTTAGCCGCCACTTTGGGAACAAAACAGTCCCAGGCGGTTTGCTGTGCGTTGTTTCCGGTGTACTGTGTCCCGAAGCGCGTGCACTGGGAGATCGGTACAGCAGTCTCGCTCAGGCGAGTTCCTCGAGGACGAGCGTTCGGGACGTTTCCATCCACGCGAGGGGGTTCTCGGCGTCGTAGAAGACGACGCCGTCGTCGGTTTCGTAGGATTCGATCGTCGCCGTTCCCTCGGGAGCGCTACTCGGCTCGCGTCGATCCATCGTTTCGTCGTCGTTTGCGGGGGAAGACACGTCGATCACCTCGAGTGGTGTTATGTGTTACCACAGTATAGGTCTTGTTGCCCGTGCAGTGTCACGATCCGCAGACGGCAGGTCGATCGTCCCGATGGATTGCGGGGGTTTTTATTTGGGGACTCCAAACTGCGATACCATGACTGAGGCGGGCCAGGCCGGACTCACGGAGTTTTCGTCGTCACCGGAGTCCGACGGTGAGAAGAGACCCGACGAAGAGGCAGTCGCCGTCGCAGGCGCGACCAACGGGAGCGGCGTCGAGGTCGTCGACGTCGTCGAGGAGACGCTTCCGGACGCCGACGGCGACCTCGAACTCGCCGTGATGCAGGTCGACTACACGGTCACTGGCTACGGGGACGAAGAACAACCGATCATACACGTCTTCGGGCGGACGCCGGACGGAACGCTCGAGCACGTCCAGGTAGTCGACTTCGAGCCGTACTTCTACGCGCCGACGGAGACGCTCGAGCGGCCGCCCGAAGAGGAGTACGACCGACTGACTGGGAGCCGTGAGTACGATCGAAACGGCGAGCGCTACGAGAGTATCCGTGGCGAGAAACTGACCAAGATTTTCGGTCAGACGCCACGCGACGTCGGACAGGTCCGTGACGACTTCGAGCACTACGAGGCGGACATTCTCTTTCCGAATCGGTTCCTGATCGACAAGGACGTCCGTAGTGGCATTCGTATCCCCGAACGCAGGGCCGACGACGACTCGCTGGTGATCCATCACGAGGAGGTCGAGCCAGTTGACGTCGACGCCGAGCCGCGCGTGTTGACGTTCGACATCGAGGTCGACGACCGCTCCGGCTTCCCCGAGGACGGCGAGGAACCGATCGTCTGTCTCACGAGCCACGATTCGTACGAAGACGAGTACATCATGTGGCTCTACGAGGCCCCGATCGGCGACGGCGAGATTCCAGCAGAGATCGCCGAGTACGACCCGATCGAGGGCGAGATCGATCACGAGGTCCGGGCCTTCGAGGAGGAAGAAGCCATGCTCGAGGCCTTTATGGAGTACGTCGAAGAAACCGACGGAGACGTGCTTACGGGGTGGAACTTCGAGGATTTCGACGCGCCGTACTTCCTCGATCGACTCGAGGAACTTCAGGGCGGCCACGACTACGACCTCTCGATCGATCGCCTCTCTCGCGTCGACGAGGTCTGGCGGAGCAACTGGGGTGGCCCGGACATCAAGGGCCGGGTCGTCTTCGACCTGCTGTATGGCTACCAGCGGATGGTTTTCTCGGAGCTGGACTCCTATCGACTGGACGCCGTCGGCGAGGAAGAACTGGGCGTCGGGAAAGAGCGGTACGCTGGCGATATCGGCGACCTCTGGGAAGACAATCCCACCCAGTTGCTCGAGTACAACCTCCGGGACGTCGAACTCTGTGTCGAACTCGACCGCCAGCAGGCGATCGTCGCTTTCTGGGACGAGGTGCGGTCGTTCGTCGGCTGTAAACTCGAGGACGCGCCGACGCCCGGTGACGCGGTCGACATGTACGTCCTCCATCAGGCTCACGGCCGATTCGCACTCCCTTCCAAGGGCCAGCAAGAAGCCGGCGAAGAGTACGAGGGAGGTGCCGTCTTCGAGCCGATCACGGGCGTCAAAGAGAACGTCACCGTGCTCGACCTGAAATCGCTGTACCCGATGTGTATGGTGACCGTGAACGCGTCGCCGGAGACGAAGGTCGATCCCGAGACCTACGACGGCGAGACCTACGAGGCGCCGACGGGGACCCACTTCCGGAAGGAACCGGACGGCGTCAACCGAACGATGATCGAGGAACTGCTCGCCGAGCGCGAGGAGAAGAAAGAGCTCCGGAACCAGCACGAGCCTGGCACGCCCGAGTACGAGCAGTACGACCGCCAGCAGGGAGCAGTGAAGGTCATTATGAACTCGCTCTACGGAGTGTCAGGATGGGAACAATTTCGGCTCTACGACAAAGAGGCAGCGGCTGCAATCACCGCCACTGGGCGTGAAGTAATCGAATTTACGGAGACAGCAGCGAACGAACTCGATTATCAGGTCGCGTATGGTGACACCGACTCGGTCATGCTCGAACTCGGCGACGGCATCCCGAAGGAGAAAGCCCTCGAGACGTCTTTCGAGATCGAGGAGCACATCAACGACCGGTACGACGACTTCGCTCGAGAGGACCTGAACGCCGACCAGCACCGTTTCCAGATCGAGTTCGAGAAGCTCTATCGACGATTCTTCCAGGCGGGCAAGAAAAAACGGTACGCCGGCCACATCACCTGGAAGGAGGGGAAAGACGTCGACACGATCGACATCGTCGGCTTCGAGTACCAGCGGTCGGACATCGCGCCGATCACCAAGGAGGTCCAGCATCGCGTCATCGAGATGATCGTCAAGGAAGGCGACGTCGAGGGTGCCAAGGAGTACGTCAACGGGGTCATCGAGGACGTCCTCGACGGGAACGTCTCGGACGAAGAGATCGCCATCCCAGGTGGTATCGGCAAGCGACTGGACAACTACGACACGGACACAGCCCAGGTTCGGGGTGCGAAGTATGCCAACCTCCTGCTTGATACCAACTTTCAGCGGGGCAGCAAACCCAAGCGACTCTACCTCGACCGCGTCGATCCCGCGTTCTTCCGCCGGATGGAAGACGAATGTGGGTTCGATCCCCAGCGCGATCCGCTCTACGGTGCGTTCAAGCGCGATCCCGACGTGATCTGTTTCGAGTACGACGACCAGATCCCCGAGGCGTTCGAGGTCGACTACGACAAGATGCTCGAGAAGACTTTGAAGGGACCAATCGAACGCATCCTCGAGGCACTCGACGTCTCCTGGGAGGAAGTCAAAAGTGGCCAAGAGCAGACCGGTCTAGACAGTTTCATGTGAGCTACTGGGCCGTCGCAGTGGCCCTCTACTCGTCGACCGATGGATCGAACCCGATCGTGTGGGGCCGGTTCGATCCATCGGTTCGAGCCTGGCCACTCCACTTCTACTGTAGTAGCCACTGCACGTCGGTGTGCACCCGCCTACGCTGAGTGTCGCGCGGTTCGGGACGAAATGAGCCCGCGATCGGTGTGGGCGGTGTGCAACCAGTTTCAGTTGTTACGATAAGCCCTCGAAATCGGGGCGATTCGGCGACACACCGATTGATAGCGGACGCTGGTCGCTGTAAACGAACTCCACAGGTAGTGACTTACCTCACGTAAGCCAGCCCGCCGAAAGACGGTAGTATAAGGCCTTTCGGAGGATAATTGGGGCTTTTCCACTTGCAAGCAGTGGAGAGGGAATACTAGTTCTCTCTTCAAAAAATTATTTTGGTGATAGAATACCGTATCCAAATGGATACGAAACCGTTATTAGTCATACGACCCACCATTCAAACGACAGAGTACTATGGCACGTCTCGAACTGAGCAACCTGCACGCGGAAGTGGCAGAAGGCGGCGAGAAGATCCTCGAGGGCGTCGATCTCGAGGTCGAGCCGGGCGAGATCCACGCCCTGATGGGACCGAACGGTTCCGGGAAGTCGACGACCGCGAAGGTCGTCGCCGGCCACCCAGCCTACGAGGTTACCGAGGGGGCAGTCCTGCTTCACCTCGACGAAGACGAGTTCGGCGACGAAGTCGAGATCGACGAGGACCAGCGCACCTGGGATCTGCTGGACCTCGAGCCGAACGAGCGTGCCGCGCTCGGTGTCTTCCTCGGCTTCCAGTATCCGGCCGAGATCGAGGGCGTCACGATGACGAACTTCCTCCGAACGGCACTGAACGCCAAACTCGAGGAGCGTGAAGAGCTGTTCGAGGAAGAGGAAGGCGACGAAGACGAAGACGAGGACGAAGACGAGGGCTTCGAAACGTCGCCGATGGAAGGTCCCGCCGACGAGGGCGAGATCGGCGTCGCCGAGTTCCAAGAGATCCTCGCCGAGAAGATGGAGCAACTGGACATGGACGAGAAGTTCGCCCAGCGCTATCTCAACGCTGGCTTCTCTGGCGGTGAGAAAAAGCAAAACGAAGTGTTGCAGGCTGCAATCCTCGAGCCGTCGGTTGCCGTTCTCGACGAGATCGACTCCGGTCTCGACATCGACCGGCTCCAAGATGTCTCGAACGGTATCAACGCCCTACGAGACGAGCAGGGAACCGGCATCCTCCAGATTACTCACTACCAGCGCATCCTCGACTACGTCGAGCCCGACCACGTCCACGTGATGCTCGACGGCCAGATCGCAAAGAGTGGCGGTCCGGAACTCGCCAAAAAACTCGAGGACAAGGGCTACGACTGGGTCCGTGAGGAAGTCTACGGCACTGCGTAACCGGATTCAGCTAGAAGAATGGTAACAACCCTGTCGCCGTAATCACGACCACAATCAAATCATGAGTTCCGAACAAGATCATCTCAAAGAGACTGACACCGAAGCGCGGTTCGAGTTCAAGAAAGAACACGAGGCCGCGGTAACGTCCGAGAAGGGACTGACCGAGGAGGTCATTCGTATGATCTCCGACGACAAAGACGAGCCCGACTGGATGCTCGAGCGCCGACTGCGCGCCCTCGAGCAGTACCAGAACATGCCGATGCCGACGGACTGGCCCGGCCAGCCCGACCTCTCGGGTCTAGACATCGAGGAGATCATCCCGTATATCCGCCCTGACGTCGACGAACGTGAAGGCGTCGACGACTGGACGGAGCTCCCGGACGAGATCAAAGAC
>JGI2924J29684_1078233_pt1 | contig 36423 bp, 36 predicted proteins | sample BenlonsequencITS_FD_29684 | JGI IMG/M metagenome (IMG submission 29684)
AACTTCAAGAGGCTGCACTGACCGCGCTTGACGACATCGAACCGCCGAATGTCTTTACGTACTTATGTCCTTGAGTATCAGGAGTAGAGCGCACTAGTCAGAGTAGACTTGGGACACTACTAGACGGTGCCGCGTTCGTCGTCGGTGCCGTGACGTTCGTCCTCTCCGGTACGGTCGCCGATCCCGAATACCCCGAGGTGGCGGCCGAATTCGACCGTTACACGTCGTTTCTCGAGGTGACGATCGCCGCCGACGAAGGTTCGGGTGAAATAGTCTCGCTCGCGGCCGACAGTACCTCTAGCACCAGCACCACGGCGGCCCGGTATCGAACGTCACGGCCGTCCGTCGAGCCACGGACACGGGGACAGGACTCGTCGAGGGGACGACTGACCACAGGGTCGGAACACTCGAGGGTGGCGACGGGACGACGGCTACCGCCATAGTCGACACCCTACGAGACGGATCGTCCGAGATCGAACCGTTCGTCTACGCCGACGACACGTGGACGGAGTCGACCAGCCACCCGTCTCCGGCGTCGACACACTGGCGCTGACCGACGCGGACAGCGCTGTCGAGTTCCACCGGTTCGGCGACGGTGGCGTCCCCGCGATCGCGTACTCGGTCGCCGACGCAAGCGGCGACGGAACCACTCTCGAGGTGACGAACTCCCTCACCAGCACGAGGACGACAGGGCCGGAGACCTCGAGATCGAGTTGAGGGCCAGACAGGCCAGTCCGAGCGTCGTTGCCGACGCCAGTATGAACTCCGCCCGACGGTCCACCCCGCCGAAACCGTGACGCTGTCGGCGGAACTCGGGGTGGCTGATACTGTCGGACAGAACGACGTGACGATTGGTCGCTCTGTTGGGGCTGTCACTGGTGGAGACGGCCCCGAATCCGCGACTGACTTCGTATTGACTTCTGTCTGACAGTATGAGAGGAGAGTCCGATCAAGAGGTGGGCTGTCGTGTGCCCTGGATAGCGGAGAGCGCGAGCGCCTCTCGATCACGTACTTCGAGACCGTTTACAGGCCGTAATCGTCGAGTGAATGCTGGTGTTTCCAGTAGGCGGCGACCGAGTCCAGATCGAACACGAGTTCACCGTCGACCAGTTCGAGCGTGATCTTTTCGCTCCCGATTTCCGTGTCGTGAATGTGTAGTTCGAGCGGTTTGTCGATCCCTTCGACGGTAACCATCAGTTCGCCTGCATCCTCGAGTTCTGTCTGCAACGTATCAGCGTTCATAGCTCCAGAGAGAGGTTCTGCTTGAGGTGGCATAAACGGGGACCGACATTCCCAATGATTGGGGGATGCGTGAGGTGTCTTTGCGAAGACGTTCGCTCCGAACCATTGGAAGCGGGCTTGGAGTGACTAACGGGCACGGGACTCGGCTGAAGACCGCCAGATTCGATCGCCGTTCGACGCTCGTGATGGTGTCTCACCACTCAAACTCCACATTATAGAAAGTACGAGGCGAAAACCAACGACGTTAGCCGTGCGGATGAAGCCGACAACTGGGAATCGAACCACGCTACAGTAGCAGACCGACTCCCAATATTTAACAGCCAGCCGCCCCTATATATAAGGGGTGGCGGTGCGGCGTACCGTCCTCGTTGCACTCGACGTGGACAGTGACGACGCCGCACTCCTCGAAGACACCGTAGACACCTTCCTCTTGTCGGCACAGTACGTCGTAGACCACGCTTTCAAAGGCGGGTACGTCACCACCAGCAAGACCACACTGGACGACGAAACCTCCGACGACGTACGCGAGAAAACCGACGGCTTCAACGGTGGAGGGAGTTCAATACTGAAGGAATGTCGGTTACAGTAACCCGTTCACAGGTCCGCAGACGCTTAGCGAAGAGTTCGGTTTCGGCGATACCCTCGTGGCGAATACTGACCGCGAGCCGATTCGCCGTCAGAAGGCGACGAAGAACCCGACGAGCAGTAGCACGCTGATCCCGAAGACGCCAGCGAAGACTGTCGTGTTCCAGTCGTAGACCGTCTTCCCGTCGAGTGGACCGAACGGGAGCATGTTGAAGGCAGCGAGAAAGAGGTTGATGAGCACACCCATGTGTCCGATCTGGCCGAGGAACCCTCCGAAGGCCATAAGCGGGAAGAAGAGCACGGCGAGGACGTGGTTCGTTACGGGGCCCGCCAGTGCGACCATGGCGTTTTCCCGCTTGGTGATCCGTCCACGGTGATAGACGGCACCCGGCGCGGCAAAGAGAAAGCCGATCAGTGCACTCATGATCGCCAAGAACAACATCTGATAGTCCGCCCGAAATTCGGCTATCTGCCCGTACTCGATCGCCACCACCTTGTGCGCGAGTTCGTGCAAGAGAAACGCGACGCCGACGGTGACGAAACTCAACGCGATCATCGTGGCGAAGTCGCCGACGCCGACACCTGCCACCCGGTGAATCGGCGCGAGCAACAGCGCGAACGCGACGCTCAGGACGACCCAGGCCACCGCGAGATCGAACAGCTCCTTGTCGCTGAACGTGAGTTCGGCTCCGGAGCGGCGGCTGTCGCGGACGGTCACGTAATCAGCCCCCGAAGGAGCTCGAGGCTGTTACGCGCACCCCGAAGAAGTTCGTTCATCAGCGCGTCGACACCACCGATGTCTTGGCCGAGCCAGGGAACGACGACGATGAAAAACAGGAACGATGCGATCATGCTCCCGACGTTCGTCAGAGCGACGATCATGATCAGCCGAAAGAGGGGAACGTCGAACATCTCGCCGACAGCCTCGCCGATGGGACGACTGGTGTCGTCGACGATCTCGTTGAGCGTCTGGATGTCGCGGACGTTGACCGGCCGGTGCCTGAGTTCGACGTAACCGGCGAACCAGCCAGGTGCGAGCATCGGATTGATGCTCGTGAGCCAGGCGACCAGACCGCCGACCCCCGCGCTGGTCCAGCGTGCTCCCGCAAGCCGGGCGAGCGTAAACGCGAAGATGCCGTTGAACAGGAACCACGCGAGGAAAATCTGCAGAAGGAACGTGTTCCGAACGCCGGCCATCAAAAGCAGGAAGAAAAACCCGAAGAACGCGACCATGACCAGATAGCCGAATATCTTCAGCGGCGAGAACCGGCGACTCGAGGCCGTCCCTGTCAGCGACTCCATCGGCGGCAGTTCGCTGGGATTCTCGAGGTAGCGTTCGATTCCTGCACGGTGGCCGGCACCGACGACCGCGAGCACGTCGTAGCCCTGCTGGCGGAGCACGTGGAGTTTGTGCGCGATGTAGGCGTCACGTTCGTCGATCAGGGCATTTGCACCGCGTGGACTGAACCGACGGAACTCCTCCATCATCGCACCGACGACGTCGCCGTCGGTCAACTCTTCGATGTCGATCTCTTCGACGTCTTCGACGTCGCCGCCGAGACTCTCGAGGACGAATCCGAAGATTGCACCGGCGAGCACGCCGAGTCCGAGACCGGCGACCAGTCCGACGCTGCCACGGATCGAGTAGACGCCAGCGGTCTCGAAGTTCGTCGCCGACAGCGGTCCGACGAACGTCTCGGTTGCGACGAGCGCGAGACAGCCGACGATTCCGACGGCTGCTCCGGCGACGAGACGCAACTGGAAGCCGGCAACGATTCCGTCGTCGCCGGCGGACTCGAGCGACGGGAGAAAGAGCAGTCCGAGCAAGACGCCGACGAGGGCACCGACGCCGAGGGAACCGACGTACTGTAGCGTCGTGGGGTCGGTAATCCCGAACAGCAGCGTCTCGCCGTAGCCGAGGAGTGGGGCGACGAACGCGGTTCCGACGAGTCCGACGAACAGTCCGAGGACGGCACCGAAGGTGATCCCGAGCGTCCGGGGATCGGTGATGCCAAGCGCCAGTCCACCGACCATCTTCAGTTTTTCCGTGAACGAGAGACGACTCCAGAACCGCTGGATCGTCACTTGGATGTCTCGGTCGACAAGCGCGACGCCGCTGCCGTTTCGTTCGGCGGCGTCGATCGCCGCTTGCATGTCGGCACCGGGCTCGACATCGAACTGGTCGCCTAGCCGCGACTGGACGTACGACAGCATCCAGTAGGCCAGAAACTGGAACACGGTGTTGCCCGACAGCAGGTCCTTGGCCTCGAGGTCGTCGGGTGTGCCGCCTTGCATCTGGCGGTAGCGGCCTTCGTCCAGTTCTACCGCGACGACGTCGGGTCGTTTCTCGTCGACCGTCTCGTGAACTTCGTCGACGCTCGCTTGCGAGACGTGTGCAGTTCCGAGGACGTCGACGGAACCGGAGTCACCGCCCGACTCGGGTGGGTCTGGTGGCTCCGGCACGTCGGCGTCGCCTCCATCGCTCATTAGTGGTTCAACTAGGCCGCGACTTTTACCAGTATCGAACCGACCGATGGAGAGTGAAAGAGTCAATGCGCTCCTGGCTAAACGTCGGTCGATGACGAATCTCAGCGAAACGGTCGTCGAGAACCGGGAGATGGTCCAGCCACAGCACGGAAATATGCTCGAGGTCGCTCACGGGGGCAACGTCATGAAGTGGATGGACGAAGTGGGGGCGATGTCTGCAATGCGGTTCGCAGGCGAAACCTGTGTCACCGCACGGGTCAATCGAATGAACTTCGAGCGGCCCATCCCTGTCGGCGACACGGCCTACATCACGGCCTACGTCTACGAGGCGGGCACCTCGAGCGTCAAGGTGCGGCTGGTCACCGAACGCGAAGACCTCCGGACGCGGGAACGCGAGAAGACGACCGAATCGTACTTCGTCTACGTCGCAATCGACGAGGACAACGCGCCGACGCCGGTACCCGATCTGATAGTCACCACGGAACAAGAGACACAACTCCAGCAAGAGGCACTCGAGGGAGAGAACGGGGACAGTTGATTACTCGAAGCGGATCGTTGCCGCTTCCGGCTCGATTTCGACGCGACTGCCGATCGGAATCGGCGTCGTCGGCCACGTGTGGCCGAAGTCGACATCGAAGACGATTGGTGCGTCGGGATTGTACTCTGCGAAGGAGCCCGTGATCGCGTCACGCTGTTGTTCTCGGTAGCGTTCGCGTCGTTCCGGCGGCCGATCCTCGAGATGGGATCTGCTCGCAGGTCGACCGACGAGGACACCGGCGAACCGCTCGAGCAGTCCGCGTTCGCCCAGCGCCTGGAGCACGCCTTCGACCCAGGTCGGTTCCGGCAGTTCTTCGGCTGTCTCGAGCGCGAGGATCGTTCCCTCGAGTTCCGCCTCGTCGGGCAGGTACCGCTCGGCGAGGAACTGCTGGTCGAGGACCTCGAGGCAGCCACCCCAGAGCCGGCCCTCGACGGGGTCGTCGCCGCCGGCCAACTGCCAGCCGGGGTTGAGTTCGGTTTCTCGTGGTTCCTCGAGGGAGTCGGGATCGATCCAGTCGCCGGGTTCGTCGGTGAATCGCTCGGCGGGACGAATCTCGCCGAACGACTCCTCGAAGAACGCACGTTCGGTGTACTCGACGGTGTGATCGAACGTGTGGCCGTCCATCCCGAGTTCGACCATCACCGTCGGCCCGTAGTAGGAGACGATGCCGAGGTTCCAGAGATACAGCGCGAGGTTCGTGCTGTCGCTGTAGCCGTAGAACCGGGTCGGGTTCTCCCGGAGGATCTCGGGCTCTAAGTGCTCGAGGATCTTGATCTGGACGTTCCCGCCGATGACCGTGATGACGCCGTCTATCTCGGGATCTTCGAAGGCGTCCATCACGTCTTTCGCGCGCGCTTCCGGATCGTTCGCCAGCGTCTCCTGATCCATCGAAACCGTCGGGTACTCGACGGGCTCGAGGTCGAACACCGCCCGGAGTCGCTCGAGGCCGAGTTCGTAGACGTGTGGGAACTCGCTCGTGGGGTTCGACGACGGTGCGACGACTGCGACCTGACTGCCGCGCTCGAGCGACGGTGGGGTGACGAGGTCGCCCATGTATTGGAAGAATGACTATTCGAAGGCGATACAGCGCGGCCGAGATTAGTTGATCTCTACGTTCCGGTTTTTCGCCTCCTCTACGTAGTTGCTCGCGGTGTCACGCGTCTCCGCGACGGTCGCACCGACGAGACCACCGATCGCACCGCCGGTGCTCGCTGCGTTTCGACTGAACACGCCACCGATCGCGGCGCCGATAGCCGCACCGATCGCCGCGTACCGGGCACGCCGGAACACGTTCGTGAGTTTGTCCCTCATATGTGAGTCTATCGATGCGTTCGAACAAATATGTTTTCCCGGCGGCGACGAAATGAGTGGTCCCCCACAGGGAACTATCCGCGGGAGTCGCGGACCTCCTCGAGTATTTCGAGTGCCCGGTCCCGTATCCGGCCGCCCATCTCGTCGCGTTCTTCCGGGTCGACGACTTTCTGGAGGTGGAGCGACTCGAGGAACGCGACCGAGTTCAGCAGGGAGTACAGCGGTCGTCGCTGCGCTCCGTCGTCGGGGAGCGATCGGACGGATTCGTAGCCGTCCCGGAACTTCCGCTCGACGCGCTCGTCGACGCCGTCGCGTGCCTCGAAGTACGGTATCACCGTCCGCCAGTAGTCGTATTCGGCGGGAGCGACGAGTGCGTGTTCGAAGTCGATACCGAGGACCTCCTCGTCCCCCGTCCGAACGTGGTGTTCGGGGTGGACGTCCCCGTGACACAGGACGGGGGCGCCGGCGCCCTCGAGGACCGCTGGATGCTCTCGGAAGAACTGGCCGATGGCGTCGGCCACGTCGCCGTACTGGGGGCCAGATAGCGCCGATGGTGTTCGATGCGCGCTGTGACGGCGTCGATCCAGGTCTCGTGTAGCGTGACCCCGAGGCTCCCGGCGTCGTTTCGCGGCCGTCCGAACCCGTCGAACTCGCCGACAGTGTCGGCGTGGAGCGTTCCCAGCCACTCGCCAGCGGCGTACGCCCACCCCGGTTCGACGGCCTCGGCGGCGTCCGCTAACTCCCGTCGCCAGGCCGTGACGTAGTGGTCGGTTCCGACGGCCAGTACCTCCGGAACCGTGGCCGACGTGTTCGTCGCAACGTACTCGTGGACGCGTCCCTCGTCCGCTGCGTGTCCTCGAGGGTGAGCGTCGACTTTCACCACTGCGGGCCTGCCGCCGAATCGGATCTCGTATACCCGGTAGGGCGGCACGTCGTGTAATTCGCGGACGACCGTACTCTCGGTGCTGTACTGTGCCAGTGCGTTCTCGATTCGATCTGTCATCGGTGGAATCCGCTGACGGGCGGTGACCGGCCGGTCACAGTGGCGCTGCTCCGGCCTGAAAAGAACGACTTCGAATCGGATCGACTGACACGTTAAAGTATCGACTCGAGGTCGCCCAGCGACTCGAGGACGTGATCGGGTTCGACGGCAGCGTCATCGAGGTCCGATCGGTCCGTAACGCCGGTGAGCACGACGGCGGTCGTCATCCCAGCCCGGTTCCCGAGAGCGACATCGGTATCGAGGCGATCGCCGACGACCAGGGTGTCGGACGGCGCGGCCTCGAGACGCTTTTTTGCGGCGTCGGCGGCGATCTTTGACGGCTTCCCGAGGATCGCGTCCACGTCGCGGCCGGCGACGGCTTCCATCGCCGCGAGGATCGCCCCCGACCCGGGAATCGTTCCATCGCCGACGGGGATCGTCGTGTCGGGGTCCGTGCCGTAGAACGGCACGTTGCCCTCGAGCGCCTGCAGGGCCTCCCAGAGCGTCCCGTAGGAGAACTCGTCGTCGAACGAGCCGAGAACGACTTCGGCGTCGCCGGGTTCGGCCGCCAGATCGAGCCCCGCATCCGTGAGGATCGACGCGAGGCGATCCCCGCCGACGAGATAGACCGACTCGTCGGAGTGAGTTCGGGAGAGGTACTCTGCCGTGACGGTCGCCGAGGTCAGCACGGACGTGGGATCGACCTCGAACCCGTGGGGCTCGAGTTTCTCTCGATAGTGGACGCTTCCACGCGTCGGGTTGTTCGAGAACAGCAGTTTCGAGCAGTCGACCGTCTGGAGCGTCCGGAGGCCGTCGTCAGCACCGGGGATCAATTCGCTGCCCCGAACGATCGTTCCGTCGACGTCGAGGATCACCCCCTCGTAGTCGGTCATCGAGCGCATCTATGGCCGACTGCCGATTGAGTGTTTCCCTCGATCGGCTCACCGCTCGAACTCGAGTTCCAGGTCGTCCGTTTCGACGTCAGCCGCTTTCGCTCGCTCGTTGGCCGCGATCAGGCGCTCGAGTTTCTCTTCGAACTCGTCGTCCGAGAGTTCGCCCGCGGCGTACCGACGTTGAAGTTTCGTGACTGGATCGGACGCTTCGCCCGCGTGCGTTCTGACGTCCGCGGCCGACCCCTCGGTGGCCGAAGATCGGTCCCGCTGCGTGAGAGACCACACGAGCACGAAACTGAGAACGAACAGCCCCGTAATCACCACTGCAGAGATCGGTCCAGCGAGCAACAGCGCCGCGATGATAACGACGTCCGCCAAGACGAACTTGATAGCGAAGAGTTCCGTGAGACTGTAGTCCCGGCCGCCGTCGGTATTGCTTCCCATACCGGAGTAGACGACACTCGAAAAAGTAACTGTGGGGGCGTCCGTCACGTCGTTTATCGCCGTCGTCGACGAACCACGACGCATAGCGACGTCGAACCCCGTTCTCGCTCCACCCGACGACTCCGAGTGTGTGACGGCAGCACTCGATGACGCACTCGAGGAGGACGTGCCGCCAGCGACGACCGTGCAGTGAGTGGGGTGCTCACTCACCATCCCCGTAGGCCGTCCCAGGTGGTCTCTCCCTGACGACCAGATAGAGGAGAGACGTCGCGATCAGGACGTCGATCCCGTGCTCGACGAGGTGGTGGACGGTCATCGGAACGACGGCGAACACCGTGCCGAGGCCGACGGCAGATCGGACTACGAGGAGTCCAAGGACGACCGTCAGGAGCCGGTACCTGACCGTTCGCCTGCGAAGGTAGCTGCCGAATCCGACGACAAAGAGGACGGTCGTTCCGACCGTAGCGAGGACGATGACGACGAGCAAAAGCGGTGCAAGGGCCGGAGAGACCCACTCTCCGGTGGCGATTGCAACTCTCCCCGACAGCCACGGCTCGAGCGAATCGGCGACCGCTCGTGGAAACGTGGCGAGCGTCACGGGGAGTGTGCTCATCGGACACCGATCGATGCGGCCAGGTCATACGGTTTGCTGTCAGTCATTTCTGGCGCAACCGCGAGCCTTCCTGCGGTCGTGCCGGTACATCGGTACAGCAGTCCGTATCAGTGGTCGTGGCCGTCGCCATCGCCGTTCTCGTCGTCCTCGAAGAACCCGCTCCGGTAGAACTCCGCGAGTTCCCGGTCGAACGCCGACAACTCGATGATGTCGTCTTCGTCGTACTCCTCGAACTCGTCGACGAAGGCGTCGGCGTCGTCCCTGTCGGCGAACGGGGTCGGGTTCCGCATCATGATGTCGTCGACGTGATCGGGATCGGCCACACGCACGAAAGACGCCTCCGAGGCGTCGATCAGCTCACCCGTCTCGAAGTCCGTGACCCAGACGCCGTCGATCTCGGCGTCGGGACCGCCGAACTCCGCCGGAGCCCCGTAGTAGGCGGCCATACAGCCGGCCGAGCAGAAGAACTCCCGGTGACCATCGTCGTGGACCAACTGGGCGTTCCAGTCCGGATGCTCCCCGACAACCATATTACAGATCCCACACTCTTCTCCGTCCGGGAATTCCACCTGCTCGAGTGTCTCTTCGTCTCCGTCGTCCTGTTCGGGCCCGTCGTTTATCTGCTCGTCTACCTCCTCGCTGTTGTCGTCTTCGTCTCGCTCTGTCGATTCCCCATCACCGAGACAGCCGGTGAGACTGACTGCAGTTCCGATTCCGATCGAACCGAGGACTCGTCGTCGATACGTCGTGTTGGGAGTGTTCTCCATACACCAGCAAAGATAGGATAGTGTAAACGCTATTTGGTACTTTCGTCGAAAGATCCGACGTTCGAACCACAACTACGGGAACGAAGGCCTTATCTGCAGGTATTCGAGCCCGGCCCCTGTATGAGATATCTGGGAGGAACGCCAATAGTTGTGTCTCACGCAGACGATTCGACGGTCGACTCGAAAAGATTCTCGACCCCGGCCTGCCGTACGGACTGGCTGGCACTCGAGGTCGAACCACGCAAGCCACTGGAACTGGCGGCAGTCTATCCCGGCGTGTACGGGGATGCGACCAGTAGTGCCGCCGACGAGGTCGACTATCGGCGGTCAGTTTCGGGACGGACGGACGACTTTCGGGTCCGTCTAACTCAGAAGTCGGGTAGGTCGTCCGGCGGTTCGTAATCGGATTCCCACTCGATATAGTCTTCTTTCAACACTTCACAGACCAGTTGCCCCAGCTCTGTGAGTTCCGCATTAATTGCAGACACGGTTCCCCAAGTCTCGAGGTCGGGGTGATACTCTCGCGTTTGCCAATCCTCGGGAATCCCTGGCGCGTGATAGCCGACTCGATCGGCGAAAGAATCCCAAAAGAAATCGAACTTCTGGATCAGTCCAATATCTGCTACGATCATATATTCGTCTTCGGTCAGGTCGGTATCCGATACCCATCGCTCCCACGCTTGTTCCCACGCACCTTCCTGGAGCAGGTCCGCTATTTCGTCCCGCTTGTAGTCTGTCTCCCCTACGATTTCGGCATCTTCGTAGTCGTTTGGGTCGACGTCTTCCAACTCCGGTGGGTGTGGGATCTCAACGTCTCCAACCATACCTACGGCTTACGCACGGGCGGATATAAGCCCCCATGACTGGGGCTGCTAGTCGAACAAAGCTACCTCGCTCATCATCGCTCCAAGTACAAGTCCGACAGCGTGGTAGTGGTGGCCTAGTCCCGGAAATGGTACCCCGGCTGATTTCCGCCAAATATCGAAAGCAATTCCACCGAGGCTAATGACTAACAGTATACCAAAAAGAGTGGAGTTTTTGACAATAATGCCACTCTCGGCCAGCGGCGGATTCCGATGCGACCAGTAGTGGCGGAGACTCAGTCCCCAGAGAACGAACAACCCAATACTCGAACCCAATCCGCCGGTAGCGGTAGCATCAGACAGGAACGGGACTCGAACGAGAACGACCAGAACGGTCCCGATGACAGCACAGAGTGCTCCACCCACAATGTAAGCCACGCTCGTTTTTGCGGGACCCAACGCCCGTTCGACTGGAGGGATGAGATACAATGCAAGCATGCTGTTGAACAGTAAATGTGCGAAATTGCCGTGTCCGAGTGGCGCAGTCACCCAGGTCCATACATACTCTAGATGAGAGAAGCGCACTACAAAGAGTGAAAGAACGAACTCCTCGCCGTAGATGGATTCGACTCCTAACCGAAGCCCGTAAAATAGCCAGACGATCACCAGGAACAAAACAGTTACTCGGGAACGCTGCAACGTCCTACTCATCCTCTAGTTTGTTCACGCACTATTCGTTAATACTACTTTCTGAATGTAACACCATTGTCGGGCGGTGAGAGCACGTAGCGAAACGTGCCAAAGTCTGTTCAGAACGTCAACATCGCTGGGCTGAATCTATCCTCTATATTCCCCGATAGAAACGCTGCTGATCGACCAAACCACCGCTATCGATAAAATGGTTGGGCCACAACGGGTCTTGGCTCCTGCCCATCCGGCAGGCGGTCGGAGTCTTGATGCGGTGCGGTCGCTGTCGGGCGATAGCAGTCCCCACGCGGACATTGGCCAGCCACTGATCGATTCGCTGTCAGTTATTTCCGGCGCGACCGCGAGACCGCCTGCGGTCGCGCCGGGACATCGGTACAGCATTCCGTATGAGGGCCACCGAACTGGCGGTCCACAGATCTTCCGTCACTTCCAGTTGAGACTGTGGTCGTGTCTCGATTCCTCGAACAGTGTCTTCTCGCACGGGGCGCCAGTGCGTGAACCAGAGGTTCGCCTATTCGGGCCTTCCCGACTGCCGCGCGCCGCGACAGCCAGACTGTAACGCCCATGATTTGGCTTCTTTCGTACTTGGACCAGTCAGCACCACGTGCTCGACGGCACGGAATACAGGTCGGTCTCTTGTGCCCCATGCTTGGTTCACGCTCTCGTGGCATAGCAGCGTTTCCATCGAGTCAGCACGGCCTCCGTAACTGATCACCAACTGGGGGTTTCAACAAGACCTCTCCGTCGTTAGAACGGATCGGCGAGATACTCCCGTGGGACAGCGTTTCTCACCGTCACCAGTGGATCGACCACCTGACTGATCTCGAGGTCTGCGACGAGACTCGAGAACGCGTAGGCGTCGGTTTCGTCGATCCCGTGTTCCGCGGCGAGCAGTTCGATCGCGTCCAGATTCGCCAACTTGCAGGCTTGTTCGAGCGTGTCGGCGCTCGCGACAGTCTTCCAGGCGTCGTCCGTCTCGAGCAGTGGGCGCTCGAGTGCGACGTTTGGGTCGTCGATTACTTCGACGGTAACGTCGATGGCGGTCGCGATCTCCGCTCCCGTGCCGCACATCTCACCGTCAGCCATGGCGGCCTTGGAGTCACCCATCGCGAGCATCGCCCCTTCCTGAAACACTGGGAAATAGATCGTGTTCCCGCCGGTGACGTCGGTTGTGTCGAGATTGCCGCCGTGATCGTGGGGGACGAGCGTCGTGTACGACTCGTCTGCGGGTGCGACGCCGATCGTGCCGACGACAGGGTCGATCGGTACCTCGAGATCGTCGAACGCGATCGAGTCGTCCTCGACGGGCGTGATCCGGCTTCGGGGCGCCTCGATCTCGTCGTACCCGTCGAGGAGGCCGAAGCCGTCGATAGTGATCACTCGACCTCGATCCTCCGTCACTCGGACGGCTTCGATCTCGACGCGCAACACGTCGCCGGGTTCGGCGGCCTCGACGGCGATCGGCCCCGTCGCGGCGTTTACTTCCTCGGGCACCGACTCGATGATGTCGTCCTCGGACTGGACCGCGCCATCCAAGCTGTCACGAGTCTCGATCGTCAGTTCGGCACCGGAGTCGACGGTTGCAATCGGCTCGAGGTCGGGAGTGAACTCGTAGATTGCACCGTCCTCGTGGGAGATCGTTTGACGGGACATAGCTGCTCGTTCGGTATCGTGACATAAATCGGTACCCGTCCCGCCACCGCAAGCATACAAACCCTCGGCAGAAAGTGAAAGACGAATATGGAACTGATGGAACTCGCCGATCGACTCGACGAAACGCTGTGTATCGACGACTACGCCGATCTGGACGCGAGCGTGAACGGACTTCAGGTCGGCCCCGACGAAGCGTCGGTCGAACACGTCGCCTTCGCCGTCGACGGCGTTTGCGAGACGTTCGACCGGGCGATCGATGCCGACGCGGACGTGCTCGTCACCCATCACGGCATCTCGTGGGGCGGTTTCGATCGCGTCACCGGCCGGACCTACGACCGGATCGCACCACTGGTCGAGAACGGCCTCGCGCTGTACGTCTCGCATCTACCGCTCGACGGCCACCAGAAACTGGGTAATGCTGCCGGCGTTGCCGACGTCCTCGATCTCGAGAATCGCCGACCTTTCGGTGAACTCGGCCCCGAATACGTCGGACAGCGCGGAACCGCAACCGATCCTTACTCGCCCGACGGCCTCCGTGATCGACTCGAGGACAGCCTCGAGACCGGTGGCGAGCCGGTACAGGTGCTCGACTTTGGTCCCGACGAGATCGAGGATGTCGCGGTTCTCACCGGCAGCGGCACCGACTGGCTCGACGAGGCCGTCGAGGCAGGTGCCGACGCGCTGGTGACGGGCGAGGGGAAGCAAAAGGCCTACCACGAGGCACGAGAAGCCGGCATCCACGTTTTCCTGGCGGGCCACTACGCGACCGAGACGTTCGGCGTCAGAGCGCTGCAGGAACTGGTCGAGGAGTGGGGGCTCGAGACGAGTTATTTCGAACTTCCGACGGGTCTGTAGAGGTGACTGGCGGGCGATTCGGTCAGGGACCAGCCCCCACCAAATTTGTGATGATCGGTTATCTATGTCGGCTATAAGTTAGTTATTTTCGGGAATTACGACCGTGTTTGGCAACAACAATTATCCGGTTTCGTTCTTAGTCGTCTGAACGAGACAGCCATGAACGGAATGCAAAAGTATCAAGGTGATGTTAAATGGGGGTAGAGACGATCGTTCCGGAGCGAATCCGCCAGCAATACAGCGCGAAGATCGCTACAGCACTCGGGTGTGTCGTCCTGGTCACGCTCGCCTTCGGCGTGCTCTTTGGCGTCTACGTCCACTCGGGGTCGGAGGCTGGTGCCATCGATCGCGCGACCGCCGCAGTGACTGGGTTGTTGGTCGTCTTCTTTATGAACCTGGGGTTGTTCGGGATCGTTATCGGCGGCAACACTGCTCTCGCACTTCATCGGCTAGGAGACCGCGCCGAACGAATCGGTGACGGGGAGTTCGACGTCGACCTCGAGACCGGACGCACCGACGAGGTCGGACAGCTATACGAGACCGTCGCAGGGATGCGTGACTCGCTCGAGACGAACCTCGAGGAACTCGAGGCCGAGCAGAAACGCGCCCAGGACGCCCAGGAGGAGGCAGAACGGCGAGCCGAAGAACTCGAGGAAGAACGCCAGCGGGTCCAGGAGGCGCGCCGCGAGGTCGAAGAGAAGAACGAGCGACTGGTCGCGGAGGCAGAACGCTTCTCCGATGTGATGGACGCCTGTGCTGACGGCGATCTCGGCCGTCGGCTCGACCCACAGATCGAAGACGAGGCGCTCGAGGCGATCGCCGACTCGTTCAACGAGATGCTAGATCGGATGGGTGAACTCATCGCCGAAGTTCAGACATCGGCTCGGACGGTCGAAGACGTGGCCACGGAGCTACAGAGTTCGAGCCAGCAGATCCGGATCGCGAGCGAGGACGTCGCCGAGTCGGTCCAGGAGATTGCCGACGGGGCGACCGAACAGACGACAGATCTCGACGCTGCGGCGAGCGAGGTCAGCGATCTCTCGGCCGCGACCGAAGAGGTCGCAGCCACGACGACGGAGATCGCCGACCAGTCCGAAGATGTCGCGAGCCTCGCCGACGAGGGCCGTGAAATGGCTTCACAAGCAGCGACGACTATCGACTCGCTGGCCGACACGACCGAGACGGTCGCCGAAACGGCGGAAGAACTCGACCGCGAGACCGAACAGATCGGCGAGATCATCTCGCTGATCGACGACATCGCCGACCAGACGAATTTGCTCGCGCTGAACGCCTCGATAGAGGCGGCGACGGCACAGGGCGACGGCGACGGCTTCAACGTGGTCGCAAACGAGATCAAGTCCCTCGCCGAGGAGACGATGGACGCGGTCGACGACATCGAGGAGACGCTCGAGTCGATCCGCACGCGAACGGCGACGACCGTCGACGAGATTGGGATGGTCGACGACGAGATGAGAACCACCGCGTCGCTCGTCGACGACCTCGAGTCCCAGCAGGAGACGATCGCAGAGGGGATCGAGCAGGTCGACGCGAGCATCCAGGAGATCACGTCGACGACCGACGACCAGGCGACTGCTGCCGAGGAACTTGCAACGCTCGTCGACGCCGTCGCGGACGTTTCCACCGAGACGAGTACCGAAGCGGAAGGTGCGGCTGCAGCGGCCGAAGAGACGACGGCGACGATCGACGAAGTGTCGACGACCGCGACCGACCTCGAGGCCGACGCCCAGCACCTACGCGAGTTGCTCGGTTCGTTCAGTCTCGACGACCGTCGCTCCCCGCCGTCGACGCCGGCCAGGGGAGACTAACTGTCTGCGCCGTCTCGAGTCAGAAAGTTGCGGATCATCGTTCCAGCAGTCTTTCGCGCGATCGAAGCCGTTTGAAACACGTTTGGACGCCTGTTCTCTCGCCGTTTTTGCAGTCGGTGGGCGCCCGAGAGTTACTCCAGTAGTGGCCGCTCCCTTTTGCTGTGCCGAATCGGCCGACACGACAGGGGCGATCAATCAGTCGCCGTTTAGAGTTGGCGGAAAAGCGACGAAGACGCGTTCGATGCGACTCGGGGTCGAAAGCCAATCGGCACCACCCAAATCTCGAAATAGTAAACATAAACGTAAACAGTCACATAAAATAAAGCACCATTTAACTCCGCCGGTTCGGCGTGAGTTTTCGAGAAAGAAATCGTGGCCCGTCTGTCACTCTTCGCCGGACCGACAGTCACAGCCGCCCTGATCGAGGAGGTCCCTGACCGTATACTGCGTCTTGCACTCCTCACAGGTAATCGTGATCGTGACGAGGGCGTCGACCTCGCCGACAGCAAGGACGTCGTTGCGGGCGAGTTGTTCGATAGTATCTTTCGTGACCGCAGCGGTCCGATTCCGGAGGGCACCGAGTTTGTCTCGACCCCGCTCGAGACGTTCTTCGTCCGAAGGACCCTCCAGCGAAGCCTCGAGACAGTCGGTGAGATGGTTGTAGACGGTCTGGTGGGACACGAAATCGTTCTCGACAGCTTCGATGGGGATGCCCTCGCGCTCGAGTTCCTTGCGTGTCTGGACGCGCGTCCCGCTACTGACGTCGTCGTCGGTAAGTAGTCGATAGGTGTTTTCTACTTCGCCGTCCCTGTACTGCAGGCCAGAGTCGTCGAGCGCCGACGCGAGGACCTGCTGGTTCACGTGTTCCGCGAGATCCCGCGTGCTGTAGCGCTCTTCTGTCCTGTCTGTCCAGTACCGGACGAGCTGGTCGTCCAGGTCCGAGAGCTCGTGCTCGTCGGTGATCCGACCGACCTTGCAGCCACACGTTACGCTTTCGGTGTCGTCGCTGGCTCGTTCGCTCACTACCGACGTGTCGGCACTTCTCGTAAAAAAGTATTCGGGGTTTACAGTGATACGCTCGTAATGTAGGTCAGTCGACCGTCCGGCGTGTGCACCCATATCTATGTATGGGTTCTTTCATATGCTGAAATAGACCAGATGAGTGTAACTTTTGTCGAGGACTCACGACAGCGGATGGAGGACCGACCCAGGTGCCGATTAGCCGCCGACAGTCGTCACTCGGATCGATCACCATCGATAACGATCACGCGTAGATCGTTCACGTTAGTCCCGGTCGGTCCAGTTCGAACGACCGCGTCTGCCGACTCGAGAACGGACGTCGCGTCGTGTCGATCGAGAGCGTCGCGTCCCGCTTTCTCGGGGATCGTCGTCGCGTCGGCGATCGCACCGGCGACGTCGGTCGTGCCGTCGATCCCGTCCGTATCGACCGCCGAGACGACGATCCCGTCGTTCTCGAGTGCGAGTGCACTGGCGAGGACGAACTCCTGGTTCGGTCCACCGCGTCCGTACTGGTTACCCAGCGTTACGGTCGTCTCCCCGCCCGACAGTACTACTGCCGGCGGCTCGAGTGGGGTTCCGTGTTCACGACATTCCTCGGCGATCGCGACGTGGGTGAGTGCGGCCTCCCGTGATTCGCCGCGTACACGCGAGGAGAGTACCAGCGGGTTGTACCCGTGCTTCGACGCGGCGTCACTTGCAGCCTCGAGTGCCGTTCGTCCGTTGCCGAGGACGTGAGCGTGCGTTCGTCCAGATTCGAAGACGGGGTCGCTGACAGTGGGCGTTTCGGCTCGGTCGCCGTCGACGCCAGCCCGCAGGAGCTCGCGGACGGAGTCCGGAACCGAAAGGTCGTATCGGTCGACGACTGACAGGGCGTCGGCGTACGTCGACGAGTCGGGCACCGTCGGGCCGCTGGCGATCACGCTCAGATCGTCGCCGACGACATCACTCAAGGCGACCGTCACGACCGTCGCTGGCGCGGCGGCGCGTGCGAGTTGGCCGCCCTTGATCGCCGAACAGTGCTTCCGGACGGCGTTTATCTCGTCGATCGACGCACCGCAGGCGAGCAACGCTTCGGTCACTGCCTGCAGGTCCGAGACCGTCAACGGCCCCGCCGGAGCCGCGAGCAACGCACTCCCGCCACCGGTGAAACAGGCAAGGACGAGGTCGCCCTCGTTCGCTTCTCGAGCACACTCGAGGACCGTCCGTGCGTTCCGGACCCCCTCGTCGCTCGGAACCGGGTGATCGCCGGAGAGTACGTCGACGACCTCCGTCTCGACGGGATCGTCGGTCACGACGGCCCCGGCGGTCAGGGAGGGCCGGAGGAGATCCTCGAGCGCGGCCGCGAACTGTCCTGCAGCGTTACCGGCACCGACGAGCACCACGTCGTCGTAAGTCTCGAGGTCGTACTCGGCACCGTCGATTTCGAGCGTCTCTTCTCGAAGCGAGATCGTCTCCTCGACGCGGACCTCGGGATGTGCCGTCTCGATTCCAGCCAGCAGACACTCGAGGGCGACCTGCTTCGTTCTCGAGTCGTCGACGGCTTCCCGACAGTCGGGCGTGAGTGCGACCATGTGCTCGACTCGGTCCGGGCGAGTATGTATCTGGTGTCATCCAGGCAAATCGCAGGCTCGAGCCCTCGGTAGGTCGGTTCGACGTTCCGGTTGGCGTCGTCTCATCGATGTCGTTCTCGACGAAGCCGGATATCACCGAGAGTGGGGAAGTCGAGATAAATGACCTAAATGTGAACGGGCGAGGGCTCGTTACTCGAGATCTCGTCCCGATCCGCCATCCGAATCCGAGACGTGCAGCAGTGAACGGCGATTTCGACCGTTCGATCCGGTCGATGCTGTAGACTCCGAACACCATCCGAGCAGACCGTTCGATCACCGGTGAGAAGCGAAATTGTTGCCGGCAGCCTCGCGTAGTTTACGAAAGTATGCTCGTAAAAGCATGCAATATTGTGTTCGTCCGTCCCGAGATTGTCGAGGCGAAAGAACTGTATGGGCATCCGTCCTACTATCGACAAGTAATCATGGCGGAAGACCACACTAATACTCCTCTCGAGGAGTTGCCGCCGAGTTCGAAATTCATCTACAAGACGTTGTCCGACGTCGGCCCGATGACGCTCAAGGCGTTGACGGAGGAGACGATGCTTTCCTCGCGGACAGTCCGGTACGGACTGGACCAACTCGAGGACGGTGGCTTCGTCGACTCCTCGCCCGCACTTCACGACGGCCGCCAGACGTGTTACAAACTCGACGAAGACGTCTGTGGCGTCGTTAGTAACGGCTCACCGGTGCTAGTCTCGCCCGAGTGGGTCGAAGAACGACTCTCGGAGCTCGGACGCGACGAGCCAGAGCTGCGACTCGTCGAAGCCGACAACGAGTACGACTGTGGCCACCTCCCGGGAGCAGTCCAGGTCGACATTCTCGGTGATCTCATCGACGTCAACGGCTGTGGAATCGCCGACAGGCGCTGTTTCGAGGAGTACGTGGGTGCCCGCGGCATCACGGAAGACAGTACGATCGTGGTCTACAGTAATCACCACAACCAGTACGCGGCGTACCTCTACTGGTTGTTCAAGTACTATCGACATACGGACGTACGGCTACTCGACGGGGGCAAGCAGTACTGGGAGGAGATCGGGGGCCGGACGACGACTGACGAACCAGACGTTACTACTCAGGAGTACAACGCACCCACTCCGGACGACCGAATTCGTGCCTACCGGACCGACGTAGAGGCTGCACTCTCAGAGGACGTTACGGTCGTCGACGTCCGCTCACCAGCCGAGTACCAGGGCACCGTCACCCAGCCGCCAAACAAAGACCTCCCCGAGGCACGAACGGCGGGACACATTCCCGGCACCACCCACGTGACCTGGTCCGAGATTATCGACGAAAACGGTCAGTTCAAGGACGCGACCGACCTCAAACGACTGTTCCACGACCGTAATATCCTCCCCGATACAGAGACGATCGTCTACTGTCACGTCGGCGAACGATCGTCGATCGTCTGGTTCGTCCTCTCGGAACTACTCGAGTACGAAGACGTCTCGAACTACGACGGCTCCTGGATCGAGTGGGGGAACATGATCGACGCACCGATCGAAACGAGTGTCGAGTGACACTGCTGGACAGCGGTATTCGAGTGTCGACCAGTTCGTTGCTCCGAACGTGACTGATCTGTCGTTTCTGACTGGCTACGACCCGTTCTCTGGAGTTTCGGGGCTGCGGACCGACAGCCCGTGTCCCGTCGCCTGGTGTGTCACCGACGCAGAGTTCCTGCAATATTTTCCCCGACGGTGCCTGGCTGTGAGCACTGGCTAGCAGTGTTGATTGGAGACGCAGCTTTAGGTGATACCAGACCATTATTTAGAGGTATATGACACAAATAGCTGTGTTAGGTGCCGGTTCCGGCGGTGCAATGACCGCAAACCTCCTGCGTCGTAAACTGGACGCGGACGAGGCCGATATCACCGTCGTCGACAAGAGTACAGAACACTTCTACCAGCCCTCGTTTTACCTCATTCCGTTCGGGTACCTCGAGCCCGACCAGTCCGAACACGTCGACGACCTCCTCAAGCCAGGCGTCGAGTTCGTCCACGATGCCGTCGTCGGTGTCGATCCAGACGAGAAGACGGTCTCGCTCGAGCAAACCGCGGATCTCGAGTACGACTATCTGGTGGTCACGACCGGTCACCGACTCGATCCGACCGCGACGCCCGGCCTGCTCGAAGCCTGGCAGGAGACCGACGAGGTCTACCCGTTCTATCACTACGAGGCAGCCCTCGAGATGCGCGACGCACTCGAGAACTTCGAGGAGGGAACCTTCCTCGTCACGCAGCCGGATACGCCGATCAAGTGTCCGGGTGCGCCGCTGAAGCTGACGATGCTCGCCGAGGACTACTTCCGACGGAAGGGCATCCGCGACGACGTCGAGGTCGTCATGACCCGCAACGCCGAACATCACTTTGGCGTCCAGCCCTATCGTGACAAGCTCTACGAGATCTGGAACGAGCGCGACATCGAGTTTAAAGAGAACGTCTCCGTCGAGAAGATTGACCCCGACGCGGGCGTCGTCCACGGTGCCGACGGCGAGAAGATCGAGTACGATCTCTACGCACCCGTGACACCACAGTTCGGCCAGGAGGCGATCACCGAGGGATCGCCGCTAACTGACGGCTCCGAGGACGGCGAGTACGTCACCATCGACAAACACACCTGCCAGCACGACGAATACGACGACGTCTTCGCGCTGGGAGACTGTGAGAACGCACCGCACTCGAAGACGGCCGCGGCCGCACGCAAACAGGCCCACGTCGTCAGCAAGAACCTGACATCGATGATCCGTGACAAAGCGATGCTCGCGGAGTACGACGGCTACGCCGCCTGTCCGTTGCTCACGAAGAAGGGGAAAGCGATGCTCGCGGAGTTCGACTACGAAGAGCCAATCTCCGCACCCGTCGAGAGCAAGATGAACTGGATCATGGACGTCAACGTCCTCCCGTCGGTCTACTGGGACGCCTGGATGAAAGGCTACGACCCGCTTCCGTAACATGGCACAACGAGACCAACAGGCAGCCGTCGACGGTACCGCACTCGAGAACGCCGACGCGACCGAATTCGCGCGCACGCTCGAGGAACACGACAAGGAACTGGCCGAACTGCTCGAGATGCTCGTCGTCGTCGAGGAGCTCTCGGCGGATCTCGCCCCCGAACTGCGCGAGGCCGCCCACGACTCCCGGGAGCCGATCGCCGAGGTTCGGACGGCACTCGAGCGAGAGGAGATGCTCGTGCTCGTCCAGCGGGTCGGCGAGAACGCCGACACGCTCGTCGAACTGCTCGAGACCCTCGAGGTCGTCGACGACCTCGCCGGCGACCTGGTGCCGGAGCTCAAGACGGTCGTCCGCGAGAACCGCGAGACGTTCGCCCGGCTCCGGACGGCACTCGAGCGCGAAGAGACGCTCACCCTGCTCGAACGGCTGGGCGAGAACGAGGAGACGCTGATCGAACTGCTCGAGTTGCTCGAGGTGACCTACGACCTCGCCGAGGACCTGGTCCCGGAAGCCATCTCGGTCGTCCAGGGGAACCGACGGTCGCTCACGGAGCTTCGGATGATCGTCGCCGGGATGAGCCACGCCTACGCCGATTCCGACCTCGAACCCTACCAGCTCGGACAGAACCTCGGGAACATGCTCGTACTGGGCTGTCAGCTCGGCGACGAGCAATTAATCGACTCCGTCGAGGCTGGACTCGGTGCCTTCACGGATGAAGAGCCGCCGAAGAAGGTCGGCCTGCTGGGACTGATGGGAGCGATTTTCGACGACGACGTTCGGCAGGGACTGGGCGTCCTCCTCGAGTTCCTCCGGCGGATGGGTGCCGAGCGGGCGAACTGATCGTTTCGATACCGCCCCCGATTTTCGTTCGTTGTGACTGTCACCACTACCCACGTTACCGTTCCGGAGTAGCGAAATAATCGCCCGTTCTCCTCGAGAAGGATGGAGTAGTCGAAACTATTTCTTGCTAAAGAAGTATTATAATTGGTGGTGGCGTAAGATAGATTGCAATGACTGACGAAAGCGGATTCCCGCTCATCGGAGACCAGTTCCCCGAACTCGAGGCAGAGACGACACACGGCACGAAGACAATCCCGGACGACTACGAAGGCAAGTGGTTCGTCCTCTTTAGCCATCCCGGTGACTTCACGCCCGTCTGTACGACGGAGTTCGTCGGCTTCGAACAGCGCCGCGAGGAGTTCGAAGACCTGAACGCCGAGCTGATCGGTCTCTCGATCGATCGGGTACACTCGCACATCAAGTGGACCGAGTGGATCGACGAGGAGATCGGCGAAGAGATCGGCTTCCCGATCATCGCCGACGAGAGCGGCGACGTCGCCGACACGCTCGGGATGGTGCATCCCGGCCAGGGCACTTCGACGGTTCGTGCGGTCTTTCTCGTCGACCCCGACGGCGTCACCCGTCAAGTGCTTTACTACCCCAAGGAGATCGGCCGAAACGTCGACGAGGTACTTCGCTCGCTCGAGGCACTCCAGACGTCCGACGAGGAAGATGTCGCACTGCCGGCCAACTGGCCGGAGAACGAGAACTTCGGCGACAAGGCACTGCTCTCGCCGCCTGGCACCGTCGAGGAGGTCGAAGCACGCGTCGCCGAAGCCGACACAGCGGAGTACGAATCCTACGACTGGTGGTTCACCCTGAAAGAGCTCTAACGTCGACGACATCCCACTTCACGGGCCGATGCCGCATCACGGTTTGGGTCGGCACGTCGGGACAGCAGTCTGGACGACGGACACGCCACCGTCGCGGTCGAGCCTGACGTCGCGTCGCATCTCGCTTTTTTCGCGACGACTCGTCGAAAGCGTATAAGTGGATTCGATACCGAGCCATGCGTATGGTCGAATCTGCAGACCGAGACGATCCTGCCGAGGTAGTCGAACAACTCGACCGCCTGGCGACCGGCGAGGGGCCAGGCGACGACGAACGGCGATCGGTCGAACGCCTCGCTCTCGACCTCGTTCGACACTACCACGATCGAATCAACGAACTGTACTACGAACACGACCTCTCGGACGCGACGGCAGAAGCCCGGACGCTCGAGGAGGCTGGTCTCTCGACGCCCGGAATTGCACTGGCTATGACCGCGACGGGTCGAGACGACGTGTCCGAACGGACGGTGGCGGAGTACCTGCAGTAGGGGACAGCAGCCACCGACTTGCAGCGCCAGGCTTTCGAAGACACATTTTTATTCACCCGTCGGCACTCCTTAGACACATGTCTACGGATGACGGATTCGATTACGATGTCGTAGTCGTGGGTGGCGGACCTGCCGGGCTGACGAGTGCGCTGTACACGACCAGGCTGTCGCTCGATACGCTGGTTATCGACCGAGGTGGTGGGCGTGCCGCGATGATGCGCGAGACCCACAACGTGATCGGCATCACGGAGGAGACGTCGGGCAACGAACTGTTACAGACCGCTCGCGAGCAGGTCCAAGGGTACGGAGCCGACTTCGAACGGGGACTCGTCGAGTCGGTGACGCCGCTTGGCGATTCGGCCGACGACGGCTTCCGCGTCGAGACGGGCGATGCATCCTATCACGCCTGTCGGGTCGTCCTCGCGACGGGCTTTGCCGACGAACGACCCGACCCGCCGCTGCCTCCGACCGGCCGCGGACTGCACTACTGTCTGCTCTGTGATGCCTACATGTTCGTCGACGAACCGGTCTACGTGATGGGGGCCGGCGATGCTGCCGCACGCGTCGCGATGATTATGCTCAACTACACCGACGCTGTCGATCTGCTCACCCGGGGTGAGGACCCGTCTTGGAGCGACGAGACGGCGACGATGCTCGAGCACCATCCCGTCGACGTCGTCACCGCCGAAATTGCCGCCATGAACAAAAGCGACGACGGCTGGCTCGAGTCCTTCGAGTTCGCGGACGGACAGGTACGGGCCTACAGCGGCGGGTTCCTGATGTACGGCTCTGACTACCACGACGAGGTCGTCGAGGGACTCGACCTCGAGCGGACCGAGGACGGTGCCGTCGCGGTCGACGACTACGGCCGAACGTCGGTCGACGGCGTCTACGCAGTCGGTGACCTCACGCCAGGATACAGCCAGATTCCGATCGCGATGGGTGAGGGCGCAAACGCTGGCATCACGATCCACAAGGAACTGCGAGCGTTCCCGCGTTCGCTCGAGGAACTCGAGACCGACGGTCCCGTTACCGATGCGGATGTCCCAGCACTCTCCGCTGCACTCGCTGCGACGGCAGTCGAACACGAGGGCCACGCACACTCGCCGACAGAACCCGCCGACGAGTAGCGGCGGCCCCACCTCTTCGCTGCAGGGCCAACCCAGTCGTGTGGGTCAGTTCGACACAGCAGTCGACGGTTGAACCGGTAGTATAGTTTTGCCGCCCGGAACGATCGGGCGAATTCACCGCATCAGTCCAGGGAGTTCTCTTCACCAGCCGCTGTTTGCGGGGACAATCGCCCGGTTGCGGCAACTTCTGTACGTTCTTGCCGCTAGTTCGTCGCGGGTCGCTCGAAAGCCCCAATTATTCTGGCTGGTTGAAGTCTTAATATTGGACAGTTCGAGAGTTCTACTGTATGCCTGAGACCATTTCGGCAGCAGACCTACGAGACCGAATCGAAGCCAACGACTTCGACGTGCTCTTCGACACGCGAGCACCAGAAGACTACGAAGACTGGCGGATCGCGGAAGCAGAAAACGTCGAGTACTCCGGCAGTGACGACGAACTCGTCGGCGAGTTCGACCCCGACGAGTACGAGACAGACGACGACGTCGTCGTCACGTGTGCAAGCGGTCGGTCGGCCGGACTCTTCGCCGAGTCTCTCGAGGAGCAGGGATTCGAAAACGTCGCCCACGTCGAGAACGGGATGGAAGAGTGGAGCCTGGTCTACGACGTCGTCTCGATTTCGACCGAACGCGACGACCTCGAGATCCTTCAGCTGCAGCGTCGTGCGAAGGGCTGTCTGGGCTATCTCGTCGGCTCGAAGCGAACGGGGAAGGCTGCACTCGTCGACGTCACGCGTGCGACCGATGCCTTCGAAAGTGCCGCCGCCGAACGCGGCTACGAGATCGCACGCGTCTTCGACACCCACATCCACGCCGACCACATCTCCGCGGGCCGAGACCTCGCCGAGAAGTACGACGTACCCTACCATCTCGGTGGGCCCGCGAACACGCGTGATCCCGACTACGACTTCGACGGTCTGGAGCCAAACGAGACGGTCATGGTCGGCGACATCGCCATCAAGGCGGTTCATACGCCGGGCCACACCACCGGCATGACCTCCTACCTCGTCGAAGACGAGGCCCTGCTGACCGGCGACACGCTGTTCGTCGAGTCGATCGGTCGAACTGAACTCCAGTTCGCTGGCGACGACGCGAAAGACGGTGCCCGCGTCCAGTACCAGACGCTCCAGCACAAGATCGGAACGATGCCCGACCACGTCAAGATCCTGCCCGGGCACTTCTCGGTGACCGACTGTGGCGAGTACATCGACGTCGACCCCGGTATGCCGATGTTCTCGACCGTCGGCGACATCTGGGCGAAAAACGAGATCGTCCAGCTCGAGGAAGACGCGTTCGTCGAGCACATGTTCGACAACCTCCCGTCGAAGCCGCCGAACTACGAGAAAGTCATCGAGACGAACCTCGGTGTCTACGAACCCGACGACGAGGACGAACGCAACGAACTCGAGCTCGGACCCAACCGCTGTGCAGCCACCGAGGACAGTGCCGTTGCGGACGACTAACGCCGAAATACAGTCATCTATACGCACATGCTCGGAATCGAAGGTGGAGTGGCCGGCGCGGTTGCAGTCGTCGGTTTCATCCTCGTGCAGGCGATCGTCCTCTACGTCGCGTACGGCTGGCTCGAGTCGATCGCCAAGACAGTCCACGCCAGAACGGTGAACTGACCGATGGAGCTACTCGGACTCAGCCTGTCGCTGCTCGCGTTGTTCGTGAGCTTCGGCTTCATGGTCGGGGTTCTGTTCGGGTTCTTCGGGATGGGCGGGTCGTTCTTGATTACGCCCACCCTGTTGATCCTCGACTACCCCGCTTCCGTCGCGATCGGCAGTGGGCTGGCGTTTTACTTCGGCACCTCCGTCATCGCCGTGATCAAACACTACGATGTCGGGGAAGTCGACTACAGGCTCGGCGCGGTCCTGTTCGTCGTTCTCTCGATCGGGATCGAACTCGGCAGTCGGCTCGTGTTCGCTCTCGAGGCGCTAGGAGTCGCCGAACTCGTCACGGGACTCGCGTACATCTTCCTGCTTGCGGGGATCGGCCTGCTGTTCCTCCGGCGGGCCTACAACCTCGAGGACGACGATGACGACGGTGAGGACGTCGACGACGACAACATCCCGCCGATCGGCCAGAAGATCCAGTCGTATACCGTTCCTCCGATGATCTCGCTGACGTCCGGTGGTCGGGCCTCGCTGTGGACGATCTCTGGGGCGGGTGGCGGCGTCGGAATCGTCTCGGGACTGATCGGCGTCGGCGGCGGCTTCATCCGGATGCCGGCGATCCACTACCTGATCGGGACGCCACTGACCGCCGCCGTCGGGACGAGCCTGTTTGCCGGGCTCTTCTCGGGGGCCTACGGGACGTTCACCTACGGCATGTCTGGCAGCGTCGACCTCGCTGTCGTCTCGATGCTCCTCGTCGGCAGCGCCCTCGGTGCCAAGATCGGCTCGGCAGCGACGACGGTCGTCGAAGAGAACGACGTGATCGTCTACTTCGGGTTGATGATGCTGTTTGCCAGTGCGGGCATCGCGTTGAGCGAACTCTCCGAGTGGATCGGAATGGAGGGACTCGAACTGGTGAGTGTCCTCTTGCTTGTCGGTTCGTCGTTCGTCGTCGCCCTGCTGATCCTGTCCGAGGTCGTTCGGACGGTCGACGTGGACGACTCACACGCACAAACGACGTCCGACGGAGGTGACTGATGGCTCCCGAGAGGCGACTGCACAGCGTCGAAACGATCGGTGATTCCGCCGTCACAGTATCGCCGTGATGCTCGTCGCTATCGTCGCGCTCGTCCTGGCACTCGGCGTCGCCTCTCGCGTTCTCGCCGACCGGGTGCGAGTGCCGAGCGTCCTCTTTCTGATCGGTGCCGGCATCGCTATCGGTCCGGAAGGGCTGGGACTCGTCTCCCAGGAGACGTTCGGCGGCGGTCTCTCGGCGATGGTCGGCGTCAGCGTCGCGATCATCCTCTTCGAGGGCGGCTATCACTTACGTCTGGAAAAACTTCGGGAGAGCCCGACCGCTCTCACGCGAATCGTGACCGTCGGTGCAGCGATCACCTGGCTCGGGACGGCAGCGGCGGTCGTCGTCTTCCTCGAGACGAGCCTCGAGGTCGGGTTGCTGGTCGGTGCGCTGTTGATCGCGACCGGTCCGACGGTGATCGGGCCGATCCTGCAGGTCGTCACTGTCCGTGACCACGTCGCGGCCGTCCTCGAGGGCGAGGGGGTCATCAACGACGTCACAGCGGCCGTCCTCGTGGTCGTCGTCTTCGAGGTGTTGATCGCCGGCGATGGCAGTCTCGTTCACCTCGCCTCCGAGTTCGTGGGTCGGTTACTCGTCGGGCTGGCGGTCGGCGCGTCCGTCGCCGGAGTCGTGTGGCTGGTCCTCTCGCGGTCGAACCTCTCTCCGAGGACTGGTCCATTACACGCCCGATTGATCGTCCTCGCGGGGATCGTCGTCGCCTACGGTGGCGCGGAACTGATCGCCCACGAGACGGGGATCGCCGCGGCCGCGATGGCCGGCTTCACGCTCGGCAACGTCGACATCCCCCACCACGAGGCAGTGATCGACTTCCTCGACGACCTCTCGGTGGTCGTCCTCTCGTTCGTCTTCGTCGCGCTGGCGGCGTTGATCGATTTCGACGACATCCTCGCACTCGGCCTGGCCGGGCTCGCCATCGTCGCCGCGATTACAGTGGTGTTGCGGCCGGCCGTCATCTACCTTGCTACCACCAGTGAACGGTTCACTCGTAACGAACGCCTCTTTCTCTCGGCGGTCGGCCCGCGCGGGATCATTCCCGCGAGCGTCGCCACGCTGTTCGCCGTCGAACTCCAGACACTGGGCCGCCCACAGGAGGCTCAGTTGCTCGCCGGCACCGTCTTTCTCATCATCTTCGCGACGGTCGTCCTCCAGGCCGGCCTCGCACGACAGATCGCGGACTATCTCGAGGTGTCACCAATGCGCACGATAATCGTCGGCGGGGGCCGCGTCGGGCTCTCGCTCGCAGAACGGCTCGAACAGGACGGAGAGAACGTCCTCGTCGTCGACGAGGACCCGGATGCAGTCGAGAACGTCCGCAAACGCGGACTGCGGGCGCTCGAGGGCGACGGCACCGACGCCGACATCCTCGAGGCGGCCAGCGTCTCGGAGGCCAAGACGGTCATCGCGGTCACGCCCAACGACGACGTCAACCTGTTGGTCTGCCAGCTCGCGACGACGACCTTCGGCGTCGAGACGGTCGCCTCGCGAGTCAACCAGCCCGACAACGTCGACGCCTTCGAGTCGCTGGATGTCCGGGCGATCGACCTCTCGATGGCGACCGCCTGGTCGCTCGAGAACGTCCTCGAGCGACCGTCGCTGTCGGCGTGGATGAACGAACTCGGCCGGACTGGTGACGTCCAGGAGATCGAGGTGACGGCCGCCGATCTCGTCGGGAAGACGATCGCCGAAGTCAACGCCGAGATTCCGGACGGCTGTATCGTCGGCCTGCTCACCCACGAGGACGGACAGACGGAAGTCCCGACTGGCGAGCACCGATTGCAGGCCGGTGACCGCGTGACGTTTCTCGGGCAGACGGACGCGGTCGACAGGGCTATCAAGCGATTTCATCCACACGATTGAGCGATTCGTTTCACAGCCACGACGCTGACCCAGAACACAGCCACTCGTAATCAGACACTATGACACGAACACGATCGACTCAGTGCACGACCCGTTACCGCCGGTTCCGTACTGACCCTGTCGGACGAAGGTCACCGAAGAGCGGCCGCCGGGCTGGAACAGCGGCCGCTCACGACGCCCGACAGTACGAACAGGGACGGCTGTGGCGGCAACGACAGACGAGAGACGAGATAGTCACGTCGGATGGCTCCGGGCGAGGTGATGCCGAGAGATGACGAGCGATTTACAGCGCGATCTCGGGCTGCCGGCGACGACGGCGATCGCGATCGGGGCGATGGTCGGGAGCGGCATCTTCATTCTCCCTGGGATCGCGTATGCGTCGGCCGGCCCGGCAGTGGTCGTCGCCTACGCGATCGCTGGATTGCTCGTGTTGCCGGCGGCGTTGTCGGCGTCGGAGATGGCGACGGCGATGCCGGAAGACGGCGGCTCGTACGTCTACGTCGAGCGGGGAATGGGACCGCTACTCGGGACGATCGCCGGTATCGGGAACTGGTTCATGCTCTCGTTCAAAGGCGCACTCGCGTTGATCGGGGGCGTCCCGTATCTCGTCTACGTCGCACCCGGACTCGCGGAGTACATCCTCCCGATCGCACTCGGACTGGCGCTTTTGTTTACGATCCTGAACGTCGTCAGTACGAAAAGCACCGGTAGCCTCCAGTTTGCGATCGTCGGCGTGATGATGTTGGCCATGGGGTATTTCGTGATCGGTGGCTTCCCCGACGTGACGCCGTCACAGACTGCTGGCTCGTTCGATCTTGCATCCGAGGGAATCCTCGCGGCGACGGGACTGGTGTTCGTCTCCTACGCCGGGGTGATCAAGGTCGCTGCGGTCGCCGAAGAGGTCAAAGATCCCGGGACGACGATCCCGCGAGCGATGATCGGTTCGCTGCTGGCGACGACCGCCCTCTACGTGCTGATCGTCTACGTCGCCATCGGCGTCGCACCCGACCTCTCACCTGGTGGCGGGTTCGTTCCGGAGGGCGGCGAAGAGGTCGCGTCGATCGCGTACGCAGCAGAGGCAGCCCTCGGAGAACTCGGTGCAGTGCTGATCGTCATTGCGGCGCTGCTGGCACTGGCCTCGACGGCGAATGCGGGCCTACTGTCGGCCTCACGGTTCCCGTTCGCGATGGCCCGTGACGGTCTCGTCCCCGAACGGTTCGAACACCTTCACGACCGATTCAAGACTCCTGCGTTCGCAGTCGCCGTCACTGGCGGCGTGATGATGGTGATGATCGCGACACTGCCGATCGAACAGGTCGCGAAGTTCGGGTCGGCGTTCCAGATCCTCGTGTTCATCCTCGTGAACCTGGCCATCGTGGGCTTCCGTGAAGGGGCTGTCGAGGACTACGATCCCGAGTTCGTCGCGCCACTGTACCCCTGGACCCAGCTCGCCGGAATGGCCGGCGGCGTGATCGTCCTCACGCAGATGGGGACCGTGCCGTTTCTCGGCGCAGTCGCCATCACGCTCGTCTCGATCGCCTGGTACGTTGGCTACGCCCGGCCACGGATCGACCGGGAAGGTGCCGCTCGTGCCGGTGCTCGAGAGAACGTCAGCCAAAGTGCACTGGACCGAACGCGAGACCTGTTCGAATCTGACGAAGAGTACGACGTCCTCGTAGCGATCACCGACAACACGTCCCCCGATGCCAGACGTGATCTGCTTCGGATGGCGACCGACATGGGACGGTTACGGTCGACGACGGTTTCGGCCGTGGAGTTCGTCGACGTTCCCCACCAGATGTTCGACGGAGATCACGCCGACGTGTTTGCAGACGACCCGCCAGAGTGGCTTCCCTCCGGCGACGACGCTCCCTCGTGGTTTCCCGAGAATCACGACGTGCATCGACCGGCACGCACGTCCGGCGGAGCGACGGACGCCGACCGTCCACCGGTGACGGACACGCACATCGAGTACCGGGAGATCGACAGCGAAGACCACAACCGGGCGATCGTCGACTTCGCTACCTACGGAAACTACGACCTGATCGTCGCCGAACGCGATCGAGCGCAGTTCCACCGGCGACTGTTCGGCGGCGGCACCGACTGGCTGCTCAAGAACGCACCCTGTGACGTGATGCTGGTGGACGACGACGGCTTCGACGATGCCGACGAGATCGCCGTCGTCGCCAACCGCGGGGCCTACGATCCGCTGAAGTTACTGTTTGCAGACGCCGTCGCCGAAGAGACAGGTGCCGAACTCAATCTCCTGCAGGCGATCGCAGCGGACGCGCCAGAGACGCAGCGAGAGACGATCGAGCGGTATCACGAGGAGCTGTTCTCGCTACTGACGGTACCGGCCCGATCGACCGTCATCGAGACCGACGACGAGATCGCTGGCCTGACGCGATTCGTCGGTGATGCCGACCTGCTCGTGACTGGCGTCGACCGCACCGGGATGAGCGCACGATTCCTCGGGCGGCCGGGTAATCGCCTCGTCGAACGCGTCGATACGACCGCCGTCATGGTCCAGACCCGCGACGGCCGCCGTCCCGGCCTGCTCCAGCGGCTGTTGCTGAACTACCTGTTCGGCTGACTGGTATCTACCCCGTGCGTTTTTTCACGAGCCACTGAAAACCGTTCACGGGCGTCGGCTGCAGTCGGCGTGACCAGAAACGCGAGTCGATCAGACGGTTCGTTCCGGCGGAACGAGAAGGACGTTCCCGTCTGCGTTCGCGATGACCGATTCGGAGACGCTACCGAGCAACAGTCGCCGGAGTCGGCTCCTGCCACGCGATCCGAGCAACGTCGTCGTCGGTTCGTACTCGGCCTCGACTGCGAGAATTTCGTCTACAGGATCGCCGCGTCGAACGTCCGTGGTGGCGTCGACGTCCCACTCCTCGAGTCGATCGGCCAGTTCGGCGAGTCGCTGCCCGGGATCGGCGTCGCCGTCGGGGCCCGGACTGGTTTCCGTCTGGACGTGGACGAGCGTCGCCTCCTGGGTCGCGTGGCGGAGATAGGAGAACGCCTCGAAGGCACGGTCTGCGTTCTCGGAGAAGTCAGTCGCGTACAACGTTCGTTCGAACAGGTGTTTCTCGACGAGTGCCGGATCGTCGACGCCGCGTTCGATCCGGTTGACTAGCAACGGCACGACCGTCGTCCGTGCGAGGTTCCGCGTCGTCGACCCGATGAGTCGGTTCTCGAGTGGGCTCTTCCCGCGCGAACTGACGATCGACAGGTCGGCTCCGACGGACTCTGCGATACCGTTGATCCGGCGGTGGGGCGTTCCACGGACGACGTGCGTTTCGACGCCGAGGCCGGCACCTTCGATCACCTCCTGGTAACGGTCGAGTGCCCGTCGTCGTCGTTTCACGTGATCGATCCCGGGCGTGCCGGCGTGGACGTTGTCCGGAACGACCGTGACGAGATGCAGTTCCTCGACGCCGATTCGGCCGAGACACTCGAGGCAGGTCTCGTTCTCGATCGCCGCTTCACTGGCAGCAGACAGGTCTGTCGCATACACTGCTTTCATACGTCTCTCTCGTGGCTGATGGATACTATCTCTGCTGGTTCGATCGACTAGGGGCGTGCAATATTTTCACCTACCAGTGTTCGGCAGTCCGCATCGACCGAAAATCGTCCCGTTGCGACCCCTTTAGGCGTCACGGTCGCTATATCGACCAGGATGAGCGAATCAATGGCCCGTCTCCGCGAGTTTACCTTTACGCTGACGTACGAACCTGGTGAGGATCAGGTCGTGGACGTCTTCCACGACCATCCGAACCTCCGGGCGTCGACGGTCGACGTCACGACCGGACAGACCTCCTGTGTCCGTCTCGTCCAGCTTACCGGCCCGCCCGAGGCAGCCGATCGACTCGAGACGACCCTCGCCGACCGCGACTACCTCCCGCGGGCGATCGGGACGGATCGATGCTGTGGTACCAGCACGTCCTACCGACTCGAGTGTAGCGCGAGACGACGCCTGATCTATGCCTACGTCGGAGACGTCTGTGACTGCCGATCGATCCACAACGTCGCGTCGGACCACCTCGATCGAGGGACGATCTTCGAATCCTGCAATCACGCCGGTCGGGAGCGATGGCGACTGCTGATGCGGTCCGACGAGGAGGTTGGGGCACTGTACGACGATCTCGAGACGTTCTGTCGTGACGGCGTCTCCGTCGAGGTCGGACACATCGGCGACGCGACCGAGTGGCACGGCGACGCGGTCGTCGACGACGACCTGACGGGATCACAGCGCGAGGCGATCGAGCAGGCGGCTGCCAGGGGGTACTACGAACGCCCTCGGGCGATCACGATCGGTGAGCTCGCGTCGGAACTCGACGTTCCCGAATCGACGCTCTCCTACCGGCTCCGGATGGCCGAGTCGCGACTCGTCAAGCGGTACCTGGATCGGTTCCCAGCGTCAGACGACGCGACTTTGGTCTAAGGTCGAATCTGGTTCTGTTCCCCTCGAGTGTCAGTCGTCACTGTCCTCACTCGCTCATTTTGATCATTTGCCCACTAGAAGAGCGGTTTGACAGTCGAAAGAAGCCTATAACATAGGTTATAGTTTGGTTTGTTCATCGAAACTTGGCGATAGCCGAATACCAGTTTACCACCGCCGATACCCTACCGTCGGGTAACGGTGAACACGACATGCACCCCAAGACGGTAGAGTTACTCACGACAGCGACGGCCGAACTCGCGCCACTGCTCGCTCTCTCGCCCGAACTCGCCAGTCGGATTCAGTTCGGCTGGGCGATCACGATCCACATCATCTTCGCGGCGCTCTCGGTCGGACTCGCACCGTTTCTCGTCTACTTCACCGTCCAGGAAGTCAGGACGGGCAAACGACGATACGCACGACTCAGGAAGTTCTGGACGAAAATCTTCGCCGTCGGGTTCATCATGGGAACGGTCACTGGAATCCCGATGGGCTTTATGTTCGGGACCAACTTCGGGGCGTTCTCGACGACCGCCGGCGAACTGATCGGCGGCCCACTCTCTTTCGAGGCGAAGATGGCTTTCTTCCTCGAGGCCGTCTTCCTCGGCGTGTTGCTGTTCGGTCGGGAGCGAGTCTCCGACCGATTCTACGCGCTCTCGTCGGTCATGGTCGCGCTCGGTGCGTGGCTCTCGGCGTTCTGGATCCTCGTCGTCAACTCCTGGATGCAGACCCCGCGTGGGCACGAGGTCGTGATGGAAGACGGCATCCCGATCGCCCAGCTTACCGACCCGCTCGCAGCGTTTTTCAACCCCCGATTCCCGTGGATGTACGTCCACATGCAAAACGCCGCGGTCATCTCGGTGACCCTCCTGATCGTAGGACTCGCCGCCTACTTCGTCTGGAAGAACCGTGACAGCAAGGTCTGGAAGACCGCACTCCGGGCCGGTCTCGTCGTCTTACTCCTGACGTCGGCGTTCCAGGCCATCCACGGCGACATGTACGGCCGCCACGTCGCCGAGACCCAGCCACACAAGTTCGCCGCCATGGAAGCACACTACGAAACCGGCCAGGCCGATCTCCACCTGATCGCGCTCCCGACCGAACTCGAGTCGCTCACCGATCCGCGGGCGGACAACCTCTATACGATTAGTATCCCACACCTGGCGTCGTTCCTCGCAAGCGGGGGTGATCCGACCGCCGAGGTAACCGGTCTCAACGACTTCGAGTACGAATCACCGCCAGTCGCGTGGGTGTTCTGGTCGTTCCGGATCATGGTCGGGCTTGGCTTCTGGTTCATCGCGCTGGGGGCCTGGGGCACCTACCGGGCCTGGCGCGGCGGTCTCGCCGACGACGACCGGCTGCTGAAGGCACTGATGCTCTCGTCGCCGCTCGGGTTCGTCGCCCTGATCACCGGCTGGTACGTCGCCGAAATCGGTCGCCAGCCGTGGATCATTCAGGACGTTCTCACGACCGCAGAGGGCGTCTCGCCGCCACTTTCCGGGACCGAAGCGACGCTGACGCTCGTCGCGTTCGTGATCGGATACATCCTGCTGTTTGGCGTCTTCCTCTACGTCTTCGGCCGGATCGTCGACGAAGAGGCGCAACGACACGAAGTCGACAGCGAGGAAGACGACCACCCCGATGCGCCGGAGGTGACCGCCGATGACTAGCGTGCTGTCGGACTCGGCGTACTTGCTCGAGTCGCTGCCGGAGCTGTGGTTCGGCCTCGTCGTCGTCGCGCTGGGTGGCTACCTCCTACTCGACGGCTTCGACTTCGGGCTCGGCATCCTCTTCGTCGAAGCCGACGAGCGAGAGCGCGAGACCATGCTCGCGGCGTTCGGTCCGCTGTGGAAGGCAAACGAGGTGTGGCTCGTTCTGTTCGGGACAGTGCTTTTTGCCGGTTTCCCAGCGGTCTACGCCAACATCCTGTCGCGCTACTACCTGCTCGTGTTCGCGATCCTGTTCGCGCTGTCGCTGCGAGGACTGGGATCGAAACTCCGCGAGGAGCGTGACGACGAGACGTGGGTCCGATTCTGGGATACCTGCTTCGTCGCCGGCAGTACCGCGTCCCCGTTCCTGCTCGGCGTATTCGTCGCGAGCTGGGTCCTCGGTGAGCCGTCTGCGCTCGCGATCGCTCCGCTCGTCGTCGGACTGACTGTCGTCGCGCTTACCGTCGTCCTCGGCGGGACGTTCCTGGGCGTCAAGACCAGGGGCGACCTCCGAACACGTGTCACCCAGCGTGGCCAACTAGCCACGATCGTCTACGTCGCACTGTTCGCGCTGACGGCGATCGTCCTGTTCGGTCGGTACCCCGACCTCCAGCCGGTGCTCTTGTCGTGCTCGACCGTCGCTATCGTCGTCGCGACGCTCGCGTTCGCAGTCGTTACTATCGGGTCGGTCGCTCGAGAGCGCTACCACGCCGCGGTGCTCGGTGCCGCGGGACTCGCGGGTGCGTTCGTCGGCTTCGTCGCTACCCTGCTGTACCCCTATGTCGATCCCGCAGCCGAGTTGACGATCGCCGACGCCGTCGTCTCACCACTCGCACTCAACATGACGGCCATCATGGCGGCGATCTTTCTCCCGATCATCGGCGGGTACTTCCTGTTTCTGTACTCGCTGTTTCGCGGCCCGGCGACGCTAGAGGGGAGGTACTAGTACCGCCCCAAGTCTACTCTGACTAGTGCACTCTACTTCTGATCGAGAATCGTGATCGGTTTGGGCCAACTCTCAACTAGTCGGTCCACGCTTGAGACAGTACTAGTACCGTCCCAACCGTCGACTGACGGGTCGAATCGAGCGACACCGCCAGATTCGACCCATCAGTTCAGGCTTGG
>JGI2924J29684_1078232_pt1 | contig 36375 bp, 32 predicted proteins | sample BenlonsequencITS_FD_29684 | JGI IMG/M metagenome (IMG submission 29684)
CTCCCCGGAGGCCCCGGTAGTCATAACGATATCGGGTGATGCCATGAGAAGCCGTTCGATATCAAGGCCAGGACCGTTGCCGACTTCGACAACCTTTCCAACATCAAAACGTTCTACAATCTCCTCATCCCCGACAGAGCTCATTGCATCATGGGCGACAACGGCATCGGCAAGCCCCAACATTACCAGGGGGTGAAGATAGGTTGAGGAGAGGGTTGCTATGGAGTGCACCGGAACGCTGACAGGAAGAGCTCCCGCAAACTCCGGTGTATCTGCATTAACCTCACTATCCGGCGGAAGTAAAAGATAAAGGGCAGGGGCCGCCGCAGCACCAGCCCAGGAACGCGCTACCGAGAGAAGGGCATATTCGCCGGAACCAGAGGTTCCATAACGGACGGAAAAACCCTGTGCATAGCGGGGTGAAATCCGAAAAATAGGATCCTTCCAATACGCCCCATCCCCCTTCCGCTCGACGGGAACCTCCACCGCCACGGCAGGCGAAGAAGGTTCCGGCACACCGGATGCAAAAAGACATGGAGGAAGGAAGGTGATTTTCAACAGACAAAGGATAAAAACAGTACGTAAAGATGGTTTCAAGCAGCCATACTCCTTTCCTCTTACTTTCGACTGTCCGATTATTGTAGTCGCTCCGCTGTTCCTTGACCAGATGCAGGAAGAATACAAACGTATTGATTCTTCTGCTTGAGCGCCGTACTATCTTTTCATGAACAACTACGACACAACACCAGACAGACGGGGAACGGGGTCGATCAAATGGGATCAAAAACCCCATGAAAGCGCCCCCGAACAAATTCCCCTATGGGTTGCAGATATGGATTTTCCGACGCCGGAAGCGGTAACAAAGGCCATTGCCGAACGGAACAGCCACCCTATATTCGGATATACCATGGCAGGCGACGGTTATTACCGGGAACTCGACAGATGGTTCTCAAGAAGGTTTGATTTTTCGATAGAAAAAGAGAGCGTTACCATATCCCCGGGAATCGTTCCGGCAATACATGCCGCGATAAGGGCCTTTACCGAACCGGGAGACAATGTCATCATCCAAAATCCGGTCTACTACCCTTTTGCTTCGGCTGTTACTGATAACGGCCGAAATCTCATGGTTAATAATCTTGTCGAAAGGCACGGATACTACACCATGAATCTTCAAGAGCTTGAAGAGATGGCCGCCTCTGCAAAATTGATGATCCTTTGCAGTCCGCACAATCCTGTCGGCAGGGTGTGGGATCCCGGAGAGTTGGAAGATGTTGCCCGCATTGCGGAAAAGCATAAGCTTATCGTGGTTTCCGACGAGATCCACTGCGATTTAGTCATGCCTGACGCTCCCCGCCGTCACACCCCCTTTCCCCTGCTGGATGAGGGAGTCGCGGAACAGACAGTTCTCTGTACGGCACCGAGTAAAACCTTCAATATTCCGGGTCTTGCAACCAGCAACATCGTCATCACCGATAGTCGGTTGAGAAGGCGTTTTCGGGAGGAACTCAAGCGAAGTTGCGGTGATCTGCCCAATTGCTTCGGCGCCGTTGCCTGCGAAGCAGCCTACCGAGAGGGCGAAGCATGGCTCGAAGAGACGTTGAAATACATTATGGGCAACAGGGATGCCTTGACCCTTTTCCTAAAAGAAAATATCCCGGATATCACGGTCATGCCCCTGGAGGCAACATACCTGCTTTGGCTCGATGTTCGGCCGATTCTGGCGAAGAGCAGCTTGACAAGCTCGCAGCTGGAACGCCTATTCATCGACGAGGCAGGCGTCTGGCTGGAATCGGGATCGCTCTTCGGCACTTCGGGCGAGGGTTTTCTCAGGGCCAATATTGCCTGCTCAAGGACGCTTCTGCTACAAGCTTTTGAAAAGGTGGCGGCGGTTCTGCAAGCATAAGGTATTGCATTTTTTTGAAAAAAAATGCAATACCGAATAGTGATGGCGCGTTATACTGGCGCTTTCATTGATAATGACGGATGAAATAACGGAAATCTGTGAAAATCAGATGTGGGCGTGCCGCCGTAAGCGACCATGACAAGGTCGTAAGCCGGAAGACGATTTTATCCGTCAGGGGTCACTTCGACCTTCATTACCGCATCTCTCACGTACAGGGACCGGTAAAGTGACATGCTTGCAACCAATCGCAAAAGCAGGTTTCGTCTCTTTACCTCCTTCCGGAGGCTACATGAACCATAGATTCATTCCGATCGCCATTCTCGTTTTCGTCCTTATATCTTTATGGCTCGTTCCCATCTGGGCCGAGGAAGAGACAGAAAACGGAGAAGCATCAAAAATCAGCGTTGTCGTAACCGCAAACAGGATTCCGACGAAAGAGAGCGAAACGACCGCGGAGGTGACCGTCATCACTGCCGGAGAAGTACAAGAAAGCGGGGTCACATCTATTGTCGATCTGCTGGAAAGGGTCCCCGGAATCCAGTTCCGCAGCGATTCGACAACGGCAAAGAGCCAAATTTCCATGGGCGGATTCGGAGAAAGTTCCTTCGGCAGGGTTGTGGTAATGGTGGACGGAAAACGGCTCAACAATCCCGATATGAGCTCGATCAACTGGCAGTCTATCTCCCTGGAATCCATCGAGCGGATCGAGGTCCTCCACGGTGGGGGGTCGGTACTCTACGGAAGTGGAGCAATAGGTGGCGTCATCAATATCATTACAAAAAAGCAAAGCGATCCCCTGTCTCTGAGTATCTCGAGCACCCTGGAAAGTTACCAGAGTTTTAAGGAAGCCATCTCCGCCGGCATTGCGAGGGGAAATGGATCGCTCAGTGTCAGCGGAGATTATTATTCGAGCGACGGCTATCGGGATAGCAGCGAACAACAGGCGGCCCATGGTAAAATAACAGGAAATCTTTACCCCACGAGCAAGCTGGTCCTTGATCTCGGCCTCGGCTACAGCTACAACTATTACCAGATGCCGGGCGGTCTTACCAAGGATCAGTTGGAGGATGACCCCACCGAGGCCGTCAATCATGCCGACGAATCTACCGAACACATCCTCTCGGCAGATCTTCACGGTGAATACCAGGCAACGGACAAGCTGCTTTTCGATACTCTTTTGGGCTACGAGTATAAGAATTTCTCCCCGGATATGCCGTCATGGGGTAGCTACTATTACGACAACATCTATCACTCGCTAAGTTTTCAACCCCAGGCAAGCTTCGAAACCACTGCCGAGGGACACTACCCCATCACCATGGTTTCCGGAATCGACACGAGGTACAGTTATCTCGACTCTAGCACATACGATTCGGCCGAACGAAATAACGCCACGGCCGAGACAGAGGTTTCTCTCCTTTCCCTTGGAGGCTACACGAATCTGGAGGTTAAGATCGGCGACAGCATAGGGGCTTCCGGAGGTTTCCGCTTTGATGGTGCCGATATCTTTACCGACGATGATAATGCGTGGCACATCGGTCCGGCCTGGTCCATAGGCCTGCGCTGGAACCCCGACGAAAACTCAAAACTCTATCTGCGCCACGAACGAGTCTTCCGTTATCCCTTTACTGATGAACAGATAACCTACGGAACATTCCTTCCCGACCTGGAAGCGGAAAAGGGCTACCTGTTCGAAACAGGGGGCTCGATAAAAATTTCTTCCCTGCTCGAAATAAAGGGCCGGGCCTATCTCAATCTCATGAAACATGAAATTGTCTACAATACGGCCACCTCTCAAAATGAAAACCTGGATGAGACCCGGAGAATCGGCGGCGAGACAGAGCTAACGTTGAAACCGAAACCATGGCTGACCATGTCCGGCTCTTACGCCTATGTGTTGCCGACCTTTATACATGGGGACAACGAAGACAAAGAAATTCCCCTTGTTTCCAAACATGTAGCCGGAGCATCCCTGCTCTTTGCCCTCCCCCATCGGTTAGAAACGGAGCTGGGAACAAGCTACCGAGGTTCCTCTTACCAGGGGGGGGATAATGCCAATACCCAGGAAAAGGTCGACGGCTATGTTATAGTCGATGCATCTTTACGCTGGAAACCCACAACACGAATGGGTAACCTTACCATCATCTTTTCCGTCGACAATCTTTTGGATGAAAACTATGCATCCTACGTCTATTACAATAGTTGGTCGGACACCAGCAGCTATTACCCAGGTCAGGGAAGATCATGTACCCTGAGCGGACGCTATAGCTTGTAGATAAGGATGTCGGCAAAGGTGTCCGAGCAGCTTGAAGAACACAGGAGGCAGGCGGTGGCGATAGCCTCGGCTGCCTTGCTCCATGCTCTCTTTTTTCTTTGCTTCGGAAGATGGATGGATGGTGCACTCTTTCAAGCTCCCTCCCAAGTGGAGAGGCAGGAGCAGATCTCCGAGCTCTATCTGGATCTCGGATCCCCCGAGCAAAAGCGTGTTGCCACTCAGGACAAGATAGAGTCCATGCCCGATTCCGGACATCGGGAAACTTCCCCGCCGAAAGTAGAATCGCCTGCCGTTCAAAAGCAAAACGAGGCACCGGCAAAGGTAGGTTCAGAGTCAACAGAACATCAACAATCGGACGACACATCTACACACTCCCACGCTTTGCAAGAGAAAGAAATGGTACCTCGTTCTCGTGAGGGAGCGGCAGAAGGGGGAGAACAGGCATACTATCACGTCAATGAAGGCTCAACAGAAACCGGGGAGAAAGTAGGCGCCGATAATGTAGCCGATGTTGCCGACCTTTTCCTCATGATCCTCAAAAACCGCATATCACGAAACTTCACCTATCCTCCAATAGCCAGAAACAGGGGAATAGAAGGCCTTGTAGCGGTAAGGCTTTCGATAGCGCCCAACGGAACCCTCGAAGAGTGCCTACTCCAACGCTCTTCAGGAAGCTCGCTGCTGGATAAAGAGGCCCTTGCCCTTCTCAAATCGCTTTTCCCCTTCGACATCGCTCCCGGCGAACAGATACGATGTTCAATTGAGGTAGAGTATACCCTCAGCGACAGCTAATTCGGTAAAGCAATCCAGTGGAGGAATCCCTTTTCTCTTGTTTGAAAAAAGGCTTCGAAGTATACTGCTTTGGTACAATAGCAACAACATGAGCTTTTCGAAAGGATATAGCATGCTCGACCCGTCACTACACAATCACATAGCAGAAATGATGACAAAATCACTAAAACCTGACCAAATCGATGAGCTGGGATGTCTTCTTATGAACCACTATTGCTCCCATACCATCCTGGGCCTCGATTCCCATATAACCGTTCCGACCAGGAAAGCGGCAACTGCCTTTATCCAGGAATGTGAGCAAAAGGGATATGAAGAACGACTTTTGAAACTCCTCATAGAAATCGACGGAAATCAGCTTCTCGGAAAAACCGTGAATCTCGAAGGCATCGAAGAGATGAGAAATATGATGCTCTATTCGGGGCTTGTCTACGATGAAAAGAAACGTAAAATTCGTAAGCTCAGGGAAGATCCTTCGGAGCTTTCGAATTGGGGTGCCTTAAAGCAGGGAAAGCGTTACGACATGACCATTGCGAGTGTCGATATTGTCGGGAATTCTGCCATTGTAAAAAAACACGGAATAAAGAAGGCGGAAAAGCTTTATTTCAGATTCTGGGCCTTTTTGCGAAAGGTTTTGGAGGATTACGATGGCAGAATCTGGAACTGGGCAGGAGACGGCGGTATTCTCGCTTTCACCTTCAAAGGGCATCAGCAGCGTGCCGTGATGTTCGCCCTGGAGGTACAAAGCCTCATCGGGGTTTTCAATGCCTCTCCCGACAAGCCGGTCAACGAGATCATTCGTCTCAGGATCGGCCTGGATACCGGGAAAATAAAATTCGCAGATGAAACCGGACAGATTGTTTCGGAAACCATCAACTACGCTGCCCACTTGGAGAAAAATGGTACCGATCCGGGCAGCATATCCGTATCTGATGAGCTGATCGGATCCCTTCCGAAGTCTTTGCGTGCGCTTTTTAAGGGAAACGGGGTCTTTGAAGAACGAAAAACTTGGAAATATAAAGGAGCGCTTCAATGAAACGACTCTATCTCATGCGCCATGCAAAGCCGGAACATGGCGACGGTAAACGGGACTTCGACAGAGAACTGACCCATCAGGGCCGTATAGATGCCGAGGCGATGGCCGCCCGGCTCATAGAGCTTAGCCCTCTGCCAGGTCAAATTTTCTGCTCCGAGGCTGCCAGAGCCCTTGAAACCGCCCGCATCATGGCAGCAGCCCTTCCTAAGTGCCCCACGCCCGTCCCGCTTGCGGGACTCTACACGGGAACAGCAGACGATTATCTGAACCTGATAGCGGGCAAGGCATCGGCCCCGGCCGTCATTGTCGTGGCGCATAATCCGGCGATGGAACAACTTGCTGCTTTTTTCGAGAACAGCAACACGGGAATGTCGGCGGGAGATATTGTTTGGTTTGATTTTCCCATCGACCAGTGGGAATCACTCAACGCCGGATTAAGGCCGCTATCCGGGGGACGACTTCATCGGGATTCAGCGCGTAAAGCGAAATGAGCCAATGATGGATGCGGCCAACTCCTATGCGCTTTTTTCCTATATCCTCTGGGCAATGATAGCGGAAGCCTTGCCTTTTCTCCTTTTGGGGTCGCTGATTGCGACCATTGTTCGCTACTATCTGAAACCCGAGGTCATAGAGCGAATCACTGCGGTGCCGATCTTCGGGATTTTACTTGCATCACTTATAGGACTGATATTTCCCCTCTGCGAATGTGCCATTGTTCCTGTTGCACGTAGCCTGAGAGAAAAGGGGCTCTCTCCCGCTGCCGCCTATACCTTCATGATAGCGGTGCCCTTGATCAATCCCATAGTCATTTTTTCAACCGCCTACGCCTTCAGAGGCGAAGCTAAGGTGATCGCCGGTAGGTTCATCCTCGGATGGGTGGCCATTCTGATTATCGGTGCGCTGTTATTGCTCCTTCTGCCCTCCCCCAGCGGTGAAAAGAAAAAGCATATACACCATAAACACACCGAGGATAATCATGGTGCCAGTTGCGGTTGTGCAAGCTGTAGCTGCGAAACAGCAGCAAAAGAAAAACAGGGCATCAGGGGCTTCATATCGTCGGTCGCCGGAGAGTTCTTTTTCATGGGACGATATTTTCTCCTCGGGGCCGTCATCACCTCTGCGGCACGAAGCTTCATCCCCATGGAATCACTCATGAAGATTGGGAGGATTCCGATCCTTTCCGAAATTATCATGATGGTGCTGGCTTTTCTCTTTTCGGTCTGTTCTGAAGCCGACGCCTTCATCGCCAGAGGCTATCTGCCGTGGTTCTCACAAAAAGCGATACTGGCGTTTCTCATTCTCGGTCCCATGCTCGACCTGAAAAACACCCTTCTCCTGTTCCGTTCTTTTCCTCGGCGGGAGGTCATCCTTCTCATCATCATTATCGTGGGAACGGTTTTTGTAACGGCGGCTATAGCATGAAGGGGTCATGGATTACGCGGCTTGCTTCACTCTGCTATGCTGCAGTTTTTCTCACGCTTGTGATCACCGACCGGGTAAGACTTCTTCTCGTCCCCCGCTACATCCCTGTGCTGCTTGCCGCATCGGCCTTGTTTCTTCTCTTTGCCATCACAGGCGCCCCAGCGCCGAAGGACGGCATGTTGGCCTTCTTCCTCCCCTTGCTTTTTCTTCCGGGAATCTATACTGCGCGGTTTCCGGAAGCCTCAGGGAGCCAGGCCGTATCCATCGTGAACACACAGAAGCCGACGGTTCAGAGGCAGGAAGAAGGGGAAGAGAAGATTCCTCCGGAGGGGCCTATCGTGCTGGACCAGGAACACTACTACTGGTGGTACCAAGAGCTCTATGATCATCATGAAGCCTATATGGGAAGAGAGATCACGGTCGACGGCTTTATCCATACCGGAGCAGGGCTTCAGGAGGGGCAGGTATTACTCGGACGAATGCTGATGTGGTGCTGCGCGGCGGACGTCCTTACCATCGGTTTTCTGATACACAACCCGGAAGTACTGCCTGCCGTAACAGGAGAAAGCCAGTGGTACAGGATAACCGGTCGCCTTACCGAAACCAGCTATTACAACCCCTCAACGGGAGAAAGCTACAGGGTTCCGGCAATCGAAACAGAGCGCTGTAGCCCTATACCGACGCCGGAGCTTCCCTGGGTGTATCCAGACCTTTAGTGAAAAGAAGCCGCAACGGACAACGATTCCTCTCTTACACTATTTCAGACGGTCGGGATTCAAGGCCTGGAAGGCTTCATGGACGAAGCGGCCATCCTTCCGGATCAATTCGCCGTCGATGCTGATCTCACCACCGCCCCACTCCGGTCGCTGAATGCAAACGAGGTCCCAGTGAACCGCACTGCGGTTTCCATTGTCGCAGTCGTCATAGGCATTCCCCGGTGTAAAGTGAAACGACCCCGCAATCTTTTCGTCGAAAAGGGTATTGTCCATGGGACTTTCGATCCAGGGGTTGCATCCAAAGGAGAATTCCCCGATATAGCGTGCCCCATCATCCGTATCAAGCACCTGGTTGATACGTTCACTGTCGTTTGCCTTTGCCTCGATGATCCGCCCCTTTTCAAATCGGAAAGAGATATCACGGTAGGTAAATCCATCCAGCGTCGAGGGGGTGTTATACGAAATCATCCCCTCAACGCTCTCACGAACAGGACAGGTATACACCTCCCCATCGGGAATGTTGGCGCTCCCGTCACACTTGACGGCAGGAAGGCCCTCGATAGAAAAGCGGAGATCGGTCCCCGGCCCGGTGATGTGAACCGATTTTGCCAGGGAAAGGAATTCCTCGGCTCGATCCATGGCCCGGCTCATTGCCGCATAATCCACTCCAACGGAAACTCGATAGTAAAAATCCTCAAAGGCCTCGGTGGACATGGCAGCCTGATATGCCATGGTTGGTGTAGGATAGCGGAGCACAACCCACTTTGTGTGAGGCACCCGAATACCGAAATGAACGGGCTGCACGTAATTGGTTCGATACAGGCTGCTTTTATCGGCGCCGATATCCCCCATTTCCAGCTCGTTCCAGGAGGCCCTGATCCCAATATAGGCGTCCATCTTTTTCATGCGATCCGATTCGGTCTCAGCAAGCGAGGCAATGCTTTCAACACTCGCTTCGGCAGCAAGGGCCCGCTGCACCCGTTCACTGGTCATATTGACAATCGGATGTCCGCCCACTGCATATACCGCACGTATCAGTGCTTCCACCATTTCAACAGGAACATCGACGCTCTGAATCAGACAGCGCTCCCCCGCTTGCAGGCGGATAGAGTATTCTACCAGCAGTTTCGCCAGCTCATCATGTCGTTGATCTTTCATTTCTTGCCGCTCCTTACGGAATTTTTTATATTAATACAAGGAGGTGTTTCTATGTCCGATATAGATTCAATCGCCCCGAATACATACCCAAGCCCGGTTCCCGGCCCGGTGGAAGAAGTTCCTCCAGAGGAAGAAGAACATCCACCTGTCGAGGCTCCCGACACGCATCACTATGAGCAGTGGGACGACCAGCGAGGAACCCGGATCGATACCACTATATAAACTGTCCCACCTCTTCTTCGGGAAATGATATATGCTCAGCACCCATCATCGTGGCAATCCGCTGAAGGGATGAGAGGATAAGATTCTGTTCCCATGTTTCTAGGGTTTGGAAGCTATTGATAAAATCGGCCTGAAGCACCGAGGGATTGGTTTTCAGTATCTCTTCGGCCTTATCGGTGGTTCGTACAATGACCCTCCGCTTGTCGAGGGTACTGCGTTCCCTGGTTACCATACCCCGCTTTTCAAGGCGGTCGATAATATTGGTGACCGTAGCCTGGCTCAGGGAAACTTTCTTGGCTACATGACCGATGGTGATATCCGTACCCGATCGAATTTCTTTCAGAATCATGAGCTGTGGACCGGTAAGTCCATATTCTTTGCCAAGTCTCTTTGAATGCATATCGATTGCTCTAATGATCCGCCGAAGCGTAACAAGCACATCGTAGCTGATATCATAGTGTTCAGGCATCCATACGACCTCCGAAACGATCTCTGCCATTTATTCTACATGGTTTTCATTTTTACGACCAGTCTTCTTTACAGCTCTAAAGAAATCAATCTATGGAATTTTTCTCCATGATAATATATTTAGCAGTATATTTTATTAAACGTAACACTAAAAGCTGATATTCCTCTCAAAACAAGGAAAACATAATATAATTACTATTATTGTAAACAATTAAATCATACATAACATACTTACATCACAAATTTTAAATATCATTTCATTGACCAATCATCAATAATTTGTTTATACTAATAAATACAATTCAGAATATAAGGAGGGCTTATTAACCTTTCGACCTATCTTCATTATTATGGGCCGACCCTGTTGCTGCAGTTTCTCCAGCATCTCAAGGTTGTGCTTCTCAGCATTCCCTTCTCGATTATCATCAGCGTACCCATTGGTTTTTTCATATCGGGCAAACCCAAATTGGCAAAGATCATTATTTATATCTGCAGTATCCTGATGACCATCCCCAGTTTGGCACTCTTTGGAATCATGGTTGTTGTTCTGGCGCCCGTTAAACTCGGCATCGGTATAACCCCAGCTATTCTGGCAATTATGATGTATTCCCTTTTACCAATCATTCGAAACACCTATGCAGCCCTCAATAGCGTGTCTCCCCGGATGATCGAAGCTGCAAAGGGAATCGGCCTGACCGGACAGCAGATACTCTTCCGCATAAAACTCCCGCTTTCGATTCCGGTCATCATGGCAGGGGTGCGAAACGCCATTGTACTCGGTGTCAGCGTTGCTACATACGCCTCTCTGGTAGGAGCCGGAGGTCTCGGCTATTTCATCTTCAGCGGAATCGGACGAGCCAACTTTCTTATGGTGCTTTCCGGAGCCCTTGTAGTATCGGCCCTCGGTATAGGAATCAACATGCTTCTCATGAAAGTCGAAGAATGGCTGACCCCTCGCGGATTGAAAATCACCCCCGTATCGGAGGAGCGTATAGAATGATAGAGCTCAAACGTGTAACTAAACGATTTGATAAGAAACTTGCAGTACAAGACCTCTCTATGACCATCGAACAGGGAAAGATTACCATGCTGATCGGTCCTTCCGGGTGTGGGAAAACCACAACGTTAAAAATGATCAACCGATTGATCGATGCCACCGAAGGGGATATTACGATCTCCGGCCGTTCAATCTACGATCTCGATGCGGTACAGCTACGAAGAAGCATCGGTTACGTCATCCAAGAAACCGGACTCTTTCCCCATATGGACGTCTTTACAAACATAGCGATGGTACCGAGGCTCATTGGATGGGATGAGCGGAAAATTAAAAACAGGGTGGATGAGCTACTGCATCTTGTGACCCTAAACGGTAGCTACGTTCATAAATACCCCTTGCAGCTCTCCGGAGGAGAAAGGCAGCGGGTGGGGCTTGCACGTGCTCTTGCTGCCGATCCGGAAATTCTACTCATGGACGAACCCTTCGGCGCCATTGATCCGATCAATCGCTCTCGCCTGCACGACTCTTTCTTATCGATTCAGGAAAAGATAGAAAAGACTATCGTCTTCGTTACCCATGATATCAATGAGGCGATAAAGCTCGGCGACAAGATTGCAATCATGCAAAACGGGAATCTTGTGCAATATGACAATGTAAATAACATTTTGTACGAACCTGAAAACAAATTTGTAGAAAAACTCCTTGGTCATGATCGAAACATCAAGGCCCTTGTCCTAAAGAAAAACAAAGACTACATCGTCACCACGGGATATGTGCAGGTACACAAAGCGGATAAGCCGGAAGCCGTTATCCGAAAGATGGAAGAAAAGGGAAAGCGGGTTGCGATCGTTACCGACAGCGACGAGAAATTTCTCGGCCTTTTCGCCCTGGAAAAAAGCAGAAAGGATCCCCAACCACACCTCTCATTTATCGACAACGTGGTTACGGTAGAAAAAAACAATAACCTCCAGGAGACCTTCAGCTTGATGATTGATGCAGGGGAGAGCTCGCTCCCTGTCGTCACCGAGGGCAACCGCTTCGTCGGAGCCATAAACCTCGAAGACATTTTCAATGAATTCAAAAAGGCACAGGAGGATTGATGTCGATAGTAGCATATGTCTCGGAAAACCGGGAACAAATACTTGCCCTCGTAGGGCAGCACCTGATCCTTTTTTCCGTTTCAATCTTTTTCACCGTGATCATAGGACTTGCCGTCGCGATTGCCGCCAGCAATGAGAAGAGGAGGGATCTCGGCAGAATCATTCTAACGATAACAGCGGCGGCCCAGGCCGTTCCGTCTATTGCCGTCGTAGCCCTTGTATTCCTCATTGTCGGTATCGGTATGAGGCCGGCAATCATTGCACTTTTCTTCTACAGCCTGGTCCCTATTGTCTTCAATGCAACCAGCGGCTTAATGAGTATCGATACCAAAACAATCGAAGCGGCCAGAGGCATAGGACTGACCGACCGCCAAATCCTATGGAACATTAAGTTTCCTATGGCCAGCCCCGTTATCATGGCCGGCATACGAAGTGCCGCAACTATCAATGTGGGAACAGCCACCGTTGCCGCGGTAATCGGCGGAGGGGGATTGGGAGACCTCATTTTTATCGGACTCAAACTTAATAAAAACTACATCATACTTACGGGCGCACTATTAACCGCACTTATCGCAATTATCGTAGATACCTTCCTTGCCATAATGGAACGGCGAGTAACGCCGAAAGGATTAAAACTCGGCCGATAAGGCAGAGTTTTAATATCGAAGAACACTATCTGTACAGAGAGGAGAAGATCATGAGACAAAAAGCTAGAATTTTTGCGGCCTTTGCTATTGTCGTCCTTACATCGGCCATCCTATTTCCGGGATGTGCCAAAAAAGAGGAGGCGGGAAAAGAGGAGCAGAAGGGAAGAGTAACCGTCGGAGCAAAGAATTTCACAGAACAATACATCGTGGGCAACATGATGGCAGAACTTCTGAGGAATAAGGGTTTCGAGGTAAAGGAACAATTCGGCACCGGAAGCAAAATTACCAGAGACGGTCTTGAAACAGGACAGACAGATCTTTATGCCGAATATACGGGTACGGCATGGTCCGTATACCTTGGGCACGACACAACAATTACCGATCCGGAAACACTTTTTGCAAAGGTAAAGGAAGAGGATCTGGCCGACCACAATATTGTCTGGCTCGATCGATGGGAGCTCAACAACACCTACGCCCTTGCAATGAAGCAGGACGAAGCAAAAGAGCTCGATATCGCCTCAATAGGTAATCTCGCTAGCTACGTTTCGAAACAGCCGGAGGCTCTGAATTTCGGTATCGATCAAGAGTTTTACGAACGACCCGATGGATTCTTTAAAATGGCCGAAACCTATGATTTCACGGTAGCGAAAAAACAGGTAAAAACGATGGATGTAGGACTCTCCTACGAGGCTCTCGACCGAGGTCAAGTTGATGTTGCCATGGTCTTCGCCACCGATGGTCTCTTAAAAAAATACGGTCTAAGGGTTCTTTCCGACGATAAGAACTTCTTTCCCGTCTACAACCTTGCGGTAACCGTGCGAAAAGAGGTCATCGACAAACATCCAGAGATTGCCGATATCATGAAACCCCTTGCCCAGCTCCTTGATGACACAACAATGCAGGGTTTAAATTATCGGGTCGACGCGGAGGGGTTACCGGCTAAAATGGTGGCACAAGAGTTCTTGAAAGATAATGGATTAATTGAATAGACATGTACTGTTCCGAATCCTGGTGATTTTATAGATCAGTATGAGAGGCAAGACAGTACCATAAGTCAATCTTTCACACCCATGAGCCGCAGTTCTCTTTCGTCCGGCTCATGGGACAATTTCTTCTTCTACGTTTACATTTCAAGAGATCTTGTTTTAAAACCGTACCCCACCACATCATGCACATCATGCATAACCATAAACACCTTGGGATCTTCCTCCAAAGCAATTCGTTTGAGAACGGCGGTCTGACGCATATGAAAGGTTACATAAATCACCTTGATTCCTTTTCGTGAATAGGAGCCCATGCCCCTCAGGAACGTTACCCCCCGATCCATTTCGTCGTAGATTCGTTCCTTTATCCGTTCAACCGCTCCGTCGTCCATAGAGATAATATAGGCAGCCTTTACCCGACTAAAACCTTCGGTCATGATGTCCGCAAAGCGCGAGGAAAGGAAAAGGGCAAAGTAGCTCCAAATGATTATATTGATATCCCTAAAGACAAAGCCGGTAAAAAGAATGATGACCGACTCGATGATAAGATAGCCATTTCCAATCGAGATATTGAATTTCTTCTTCATGAGAGCAACGGGGATATCGGTCCCTCCCGTAGATGCCCTGCTCTTGAAGATAAGGCCGATGCCTATTCCCATCAGAATCGAACCGGCGATGGCTGCAACAAAAATATCATCGGTAAGGGCCCAGGTAAAAGGAGAGGTCAAGACACCATTTTTCGTATTGTATTTTTCAATAAGATCCCGCATAAGATTCCAGCGATACAGACGCGCAGGCGCTACAAGATCGGTCATAAGAGCACTAACAAAAAAGCCGACAAAGGTCCCAAAGCCGAACTGCCTGCCGACGAACACTATCCCAATGATCCAGAGGGGGAGATTCATGATAATCATACTGATTCCCATACTCCAGCCGAACATGTGATAGAGAATTTGGCTAAGCCCCCCTACTCCGCCGGGAACGATTTTAAAGGGGACCAGAAACCAGGACAGCCCGATTCCGTATACAAGGCTGCCGGCAAAAATCCCGCAGAGTTGGCGAAACAGTGAAAAAAAGCTATGCTTTCGCATCACACCCTCGGACATACACTCCTCCCACTATTTAAAACAAGAGCCAGATTGCGATCAGGGAACCTCCAAGGAATAGATAGTTGTGCGCTTTCAGCTTCTCTCTCCAGACAAAGGCACTGGTGATGCTGGTAAGTACAATGATGGAGATGCCGTTAAGCGGATAGGCAATCATCCCTGGAAGCAGCTCAACAGCTTTCATAAAAAAGACCGCCGCATGATAATTTACCAAGCCAAGTATCACCCCAAGAAGAATAGTTCTGGGGGTGATACGATTCTTACGAATTCTAATCCATAGGATGGAAAAAAGAAGAGAGATAATGTAGACGACAAAAAGGAAGGAGTTCGTGTCAAGAGAGAGATAGAACTCACTTTTCAATTTGAATATAAGATCGTTCATACCGAAAAAGAAAAAGAGAACGAGGGCCCAGCCAAGACCACCATGGACCAGGCGACGCAGGTTCTGGCGATCGGGAATCTCCTCCCCCGAAAGCGGAATAATGGCAAGCGCAAGAACCAGCCCTATGGTTTGTTTCCAATCAACGCTTTCGGAAAACAGCAGGATGGAACAGAGGGTTGGTATGACGAGGGAAAGCCTGCCCAAGGAAACCGTAATTGAAACCCCAAGCCTTGGAATCGCAAGATTCATCAATGCGTAGCAGAAAACAAAAAGTGTACCCAACAGCACGGCAAGAAAAAAGGCTCCGGGGCTCATACCGGAGAGAGAAAAGTGATCGGATCGTATGATGCTCAATACAATGGCAACCACATAATTTGTCATCAATATGGGATAGATCGGTAGATCCCGCTTTTCTCGGTATTTAAAAAGATGGCCAATGAGAACGGCACATGCGACGGAAAGGAAAAGATATCCCATACGTTAACCTTTACTCGTTTAATCGATTTCAGCGTAGTGCTTAAGAACAGCAAAAAGATCGTCAAGGGCACGGCAGTGGGTCCGCTCGTAGCCATGACTTGCCGAAACCCCAGGCCCGATCAATCCGTGACGAAGGTCATTACCCGCGAAAAGTGCGGCATCGGCATCACTTCCGTAAAAGGGATAGACATCCAGTGCAAAGTCGACATTGAGCGAATGAGCGGCAGCGGTTAATCCTCGCAGGATCTTCCGATCAAAGGGGCCTCTGGAATCCATGGCGCATATAGAAATCGTGGTATCGGAACCGGAAAGGTCCTCTCCAACTACCCCCATATCCACTGCAATAAACTCTCCGACATCGCTTCCGAATCCGGTTGCCCCTCCATGCCCGACCTCTTCATGAAGTGAAAAGAAGAGTGACAAGCGTCGCTTCGGCTGAAAGGACCCGTCGGCGGCTGCATCGGATAAAGCCAAAAGCACTGCTACGGCAGCCTTATCGTCGAGATGCCGGCTTTTGATAAACCCCGTCTCGGTGATGACGGTCCTCGGATCAAAGGAAATCCAATCTCCCGGAGCGATCCCAAGTTCCCTGCACTGGGTATCAGAATCAACACATTGATCAAGGACGATTTCAAGATTTTCATCGCTTCGCTTGGCCTCTGAAGCATCCTTGCTTGCATGAACGGAAGGGTTGAAAAATTGTACCGTGCCACTATAAGAAAGCCCCGATGCAGTATGGACCACACAATTCTCCCGCTCGACAGAGTGGTCGGGATACGAGCCGATCTTCGCAAAACGAAGCCTTCCGTTGGATTTTATCGTACGGACCATGGCCCCCAGGGTATCAAGGTGAGCGGAGTAGACCAAAGGTCGCCCCTCTCCTCCGAGATGGCACAACAATTCTCCCTTATGCATCCTCTCACATACAAATCCGGCAGCCGAGAGCCGTTTTTCAAGCTCATCCGCAAGCGGTTCGGCAAAGCCGGTCGGCGACGGAAACGCACAGAGATATTTTAACCGCTCCAGGATTGTTTTGAGTACAGCGGCATCACGATAGGAGTAACTCATGGCAGAAAGTGTATCCCATTGTTGCACTTTGTTCCAGCAAAATAAAAACCGGCGGCAGCGACTGCAAAAGAGAACATGTCGATAAATCGTTGCTCAGAATAATCGCAGGACTGGAAAATCCTGACTGCGGCAGGGTCTTCTTTCGCCTGATTGCGATGGTTCCGCTCTTCGCGCCGACGATGCGACAGGGGATAGCGCTACGATACCTTTTCGGTAATAAGGGATTTATTACAACCGGTTTTTTCGGCTGCTCCCCAGAACTACCACAGCCGTTTCTCCACATGCCAAAACATCTGCATGAATGCAGGTGCTCATTATGTGATAATTGAACTTGGAAAACGGGCATAAAGCGAAGGTTGATTGCTTCTTCGGTTTCCAGTAGTTATACTATGTCCACCGTATAATTCACAGAGGACCAAGCGAAAGGCGTAATGAACTTTGCTTTTTACTGGTTTTCAAAATTGAACCTTTTTCAGGGAGAAAACATATGGTGAATTCTTATGATTCGGATTCTTGGAAACCTACGTCAAATAAAGCCGCTGAAGCTAGCTTCATTGAGTATTATGCTAAAATTTTTAGTCCGTACAACATTGATACCATGCATGATTGTACCTTTGGGAGTGGATCGCTAACGTATCCCCTATATAAAATGGGATACTCAATGAGTGGCTCAGATTTAAGTGAGAATATGATTACCCTGGCAAGAAACTATATTCAACAGGAAGGTTTAGAAATAGAAGTTTTTCAGAAAGATTTTCGGGAAATAAACCTAGATAATAAAGTCGATTGCTTAATTTCCACAGGGAATTCATTACCTCATGTTTCGAATACTGACTTGCAGAAAGCAATAAAAAATTTTGCCGATCAGATTAGAAGTCATGGCTATTTCTATTTTGATATAAGAAACTGGGACAAAATATTAAGCAGAAAAATTGAAACTATACCAACCTATTATCCAATCAGATGGAATCTTTTAGAGAAATACTTGGAAGAAGCCGGATTTGAGATTATAAAGCGATACAATCATGATATTTTTCACAACTTTGGATCAAAGACTGAAGCCATATTTGAGATAGGCAGTGAAAGTATCTTTATGGATGTGGATTGGTATGCTGTTCTAGCAAGAAAAATACAGTAGTCCTGATTATTACATGATCACCGTCACTCGTAACTGGAGTTGACGGGGCTGTCGAAGGATGCAGGGATAGGAAACTGTCGCGGGCGTCACGCGGAAAAGACACAGGAACGTGCCCCAAAAGACATGAAGCATCCAGGAATGTAGAGATACGTTATCGATGGGAAGATTGTCACCCCAAGGGTAAGGTCAGGCTCAATTGCGCCCGTGATTAAAGTCCGAGAGCCTTCTCCCCTTCTTTCAACGCTGACCTAAGGAAAAGCCCATTCTCCTTGAGTAAGTTCCTCCAGTCTTCCTCACCGGTGTACCAGAATTCGCCCACGAACATGCGCACTCCAAGGGAGAGGGCAACCTTGGTCGCCTCCTTAAAATCGACGTGGCCATGGCCGTAAGGCACCTCACGATATACACCAGGATTGGACTCTTTGAGATGCAAGGCAGCCAAATGCCCGTGTCCGGTGCCCAGGTCCGCCTCCAGGGTTGTTCCATAGAGCGCGGCAGCATTCGTAACGTTGCCTGTATCAGGATAGACCTGAAGGTATGGCGAGTCCATCTCATGTACCCAGTGCATAGCCTTCGCCGTCGTATCCATGAAGGGGGTCTCCATGGTCTCGAAGGCGAGGATGACTCCTTCCCTCGCAGCAACCTCTACAGCGATGGCGATATTCTCGGCGAAACGTTTTTTGCTTTCTTCGGAGGAGGGCACATAATAAACATCATAACCGGCTATCTGAATGAGTCGAATTCCCAAATCCGAAGCGAGACATATGGCATCGCACATGATGGCCATGCTGCGTTGACGCACTGCGAAGTCGGGATGCCCCAGGGGATATTTGCGGTGACCGCTTAGGCAAATTGACCGGATACGTATGCCTATGGAGTCCATGGCATCCAAAAGCCCCTTCCGTTCGGAATGATCCCAGGAAAGCCGATTCAACTTTTCATCGGTCTCGTCAATGGACAACTCAATGTAGTCATATGAGGCCTCGCTCGCCACGGTTAACTTCTCGGCCAGCGACAGGCTCGATGGCATGCTTTTTTCGTAGAGTCCTAGCGTGTATCGTTCCACGTCAATCCTCCACGATAAACACCGCGGCCTCGCCTATCTCGCGATTTGCCACAGCTATAAGGTCCCGATCGGGGCCATTGACGACCATGACGTTACTGGGACCGCCCCCCATCTCGATGACCTCGCTGACTATGTGGTCTCCGTTCCATCTCAGGACAAAGAGATCCCTATCGGAGCCACGACAACCGCCGATGAAGGCCGGTCTGCCCCGAAGGAGCCCGCCCCATATCGCGTGCACGAAGCTCATGGGTTTCGGGTAGGTATACATAAGCGCAAGGCCGCCTTCCGTACGTTTGTAGACGGAGAAGGCATCGCCGTGAAAGGGCTCAATCATGGCCAGCTCATCTACCCCGTCGCCGTCTATGTCACAGAGCGCAATGTCGGAGATGGCTTTTTCGTAAAGCACCTGGACCTGCCACTTCTCTCCTTGCCGCTCGGGGGGCGTTACCTCGAAGAGCCCCTGGTCACAAGCCGTCCAGGCCTTATCGAACCCATCCCGACGTATCTTGGAGTAGCCATGGTTTCTGGTCATTCCGTCGGCGATGGGTATGAGTTCTATGGGGCCCTCCATGTCGTCGGGCAATTCGGCAGCGAATAATTGCCCCGGTGAACTCCAGTCCTCTACGCTCGTCTTACATGAACAGACGGTACAGCAGAGGATGTATTTCACGCCGCCCCTCTGGAGGATGTCGAAACGATGAACATAGGGCAGCTTCAAGAGGGGCGAAACATTCCACCATGTTCCAGCCTTAACGGCGCGGACTATTTCAGCCTCCTTGGCCTCGAATCCGGGATAAAACCGCTGAATGGCGAGAATCTCACCGTCCGATCGGGGCACGACGGCCATAGTCCCGCCGGGATGTTCCCAGATGGACTCCGACGTAAACGTTTCTGCATCGAATGCGAGGCAGGGCCCATCGGCCTCGGCTGCAAATAGCAGAACCTCGCGTCCGTCTATGAGACCGTGGCTTACGGCGTAACAATAGGGAATATCCCCCAGCTTGATCTTGGTAAAAGTCATGGGTTACCTCGTACCTGACTGGCCGTAATAAGCGTTTGCGCCGTGTTTACGGAGGAAGTGCTTATCCAGAAGATCCTGCGATATAGGCTCGATGCTGCCGGATAGGGTGATACAGTGCCAGGCCATCATGGCGGCCTCCTCCATGACGACGGCGTTGTGCACTGCCTCCAGGGGACTATCTCCCCAGGCGAAGGGCCCGTGGCCATACACGACCACACCGGGGATAGAATTCGGTTTCAGCCTCTTGAAGCGCTCGATGATAACGGATCCCGTCTCCTTTTCGTAGGCTTCGGCTATCTCTTGCTTCGTCATGGGCCGCGTGCAGGGTATTTCCCCGTAAAAGTAATCGGCATGCGTCGTTCCCAGGGCCGGAATTCCCCTGCCAGCCTGGGCGAAAATGGTGGCCCAGCGACTATGGGTATGGACGATTCCGCCAATGTCAGGAAAAGCCTTGTAGAGCTCGACATGCGTCGGCGTATCGGATGACGGATTCAGCTTTTCTTCGACACATGTTCCTTCCATGTCGACGACAACCATATCCTCGCTCTTCATGTCGGCGTACTCCACTCCGGAAGGCTTTATCACAATCAACCCGCGATCGCGGTCTATGCCCGAGACGTTACCCCAGGTAAAGGTCACGAGCCCATGCCGGGGAAGCTCGATATTGGCTTCCCATACGGCGCGTTTAAGATCTTCTAACACGATGGTTCTCCTTCAGGCGCTTTTAGGCGGCGCCAGCGCCATCAAACGGCGAATTCACCCCATACCGAGTCGAGAGCCCGGCATAATGCCTCATACTTTCTGTATTTCTCTCGGTAGATGCCGACACGGGTTTCATTCGGGGCAACAGGGGCGTTGACGCTCACCATAGCCGCTCCGGCGGCTTTATAGTCGGGATACACCCCGGCCGCCACTGCAGCGGCCATGGCGCAACCCAGAGCGCCGAGTTCCTTGACCCCTGCTACCGTCTCGATCGGGAAGCCGAGCACGTCAGCGAACATCTGAACCCAGACAGTCGAGTTTGCGGCCCCCCCGGCCATCCGGATGGCAGCGGGCGCTGGTCGAACCGAAAGAAGCCTATCGATATGGGTCTTATGAGAGAAAGCAACACCCTCGAAAACGGCGCGGAGCATGTGGGATTTCCCATGATACGAAGTGAGCCCCAAGAAACTTCCCTTGGCCAGAGGATGCCTATTGGAGCCGTAGAGAAAGGGCAGATAGTAAATCTCGCTATCGGCCGGTGACAGCGCATCGACGGTCTGGTCTATCCAGCGATAGAGGTTTACCTGATTCGTACGTTCTTCGCATAGGAATCGCTCTATGAACCATTCGAGATTCCCCGCACTCGTGGCGCTGCACTCCTCGAGGAGATAGTAGCCCGGAACGGCGTAAAGCGAATTCATGGCGATGGCAGTCCCGAGTACGGGTTTGGTGGAAATAAACTCGTTGATGCTCCAGGTACCGGTTATGGTGCAGAGCTGATCGGGCGATTGCATGTTCATGGCCACGGCACAGGCGTCTATGTCAACCATGCCCCCGGCGACCGGCGTGCCGACGGGCAAACCGGTGAGCCGGGATGCCTCGTTGGTGATCACCCCGCAAGGGTCAGAGGAATAGCGGATCGGAGCAAGGCATTCGTAGACTTCCTCGATGCCTAAAACCCCCAACAACTCACGGTCGAACCGGGTCTTGCTCACGTCCATAAGCCCTGAGCCGGAGATATCGGTTACCTCGCAGTAGGCCTCTCCCGTCAGACGATAGCGAATGTAATCCTTAACCGAAAAGACCCAACGAATATTGTCGTACGCAGCCTTTTCGTTATCCTTCATCCACGCAAGCAGCGAGGCCTGCTGACAAGAAATGAGCTTCTGACATATTTGCGGGTAAAGTCTATCGGCCGTGCCGTCCAGTTGCCAGCGTTCGGGGTATCTCCACGCCCTATTATCGGTGGAGACGATGCCGTGATACGCAGGTCGGTCGTTCTTGCCCCATGGGTAGAGCCCCTTGCCGTGACCGCCTATGGCGACACCGATGATAGACCGAATATCCACGTCCGATGACTCGACAACGTCACGAATGCAGCCACAATTGGCAAGCCATACCTCTTCCATGTCCCGCTCTGTATACCCCGACTTCGGCGTATGCATTTTTGTCTGCCGTGAAGAAACCGCTAACTCAGTACCCCTCATGTCGAATAGAGCCGCCTTAATGACTGTCCCGCCATTATCAACTCCGATAGCGTATCGTTCCATACGGATCTCCTATCGCGCGCGATATTCCGGATTGAGCAGATGTTTCGGCTCTCTTCCGGCGAAGAAGTCCGATGCGATGTCTATGGCAAGCTCGTAGATGCGCCATAGTGACTCATGGGTTTGACTGGACACATGCGGGGTCATAACGATGTTTTCGAGACTGAGGAGAGGTGAAGAAAGAGGGAGTGGCTCCACGCCGAATACGTCCAGCCCGGCTCCGGCTATCTTGTTACTGGCCAACACTTCGTACAGGGCTTCCTCGTCGATGATGTTTCCACGGGACGTGTTGACTATGATGGACGAGGGTTTCATACGTTCGAGCAACTTTCGACCGATGAGGTTGTGGGTCTCCGTAGTATAGGGCAGGTGGAGAGAAATCGCGTCAGCAGTAGTGAATAGCTCCTCAAGGGTTGTCGGTTTGACCCCCTTGGCTCTCATAGCCGCCTCGTTGAGATAGGGGTCGTAAGCCAGGATCTTGCAATTGAACCCCTTGAGGAGATCGGCGACGGCTTGTCCAATGGCTCCGAAACCGACTATACCTAGGGTGCTGCCGATGGTCTCATGGGCGACGTTTTTCGTCCACTGTCCGCTGGCTACGCACTTTTGGTTGGTGGCAATCATGCGCCGCGTTGTCAGGATAAGCGTCAAAGCCATCTCTGCGACCCCCAGCGTGTTGGCACCAGCCGTACGGCAAACAGCTATACCGAAGCGGGACGCGGCTGCCAAATCTACCTTATCAAAGCCTACACCGAAGCGGACGAGTAACTTTGTACGGTCAGCTATCTCCTTAAAAATGGATTCTCCATAAGGATCAATGTCGATGATACCTGCATCGGCGTCCTTAAGGGCCTCAATGGCAGCGCTCTCCTGGAAGGGGATCATGGGTGTCCATACGTATTCCAGACTGAGCGACGCCGCATAGGCCCGGGCTTTCTCGTTTAGGGACGTAAAGACGTCTGATTCTTCTCCAAATAAAGATACGATCTTCTTCATTTCGGTATTCTCCTCGTTGTATGGCCGCATTACGGTCGGGTGTGACGATTTCTGTTATGCGGTGAGTTAGTAAATCGCCCTTTATTATATACTTTAGTATTCTATTTAATATTACTGTAGTATACAACTGATAATATAAAAAAGCACTAGCCTTCACGTAATGTTCGCTCGGCATAGTGCTTTACCGATATTCCGGATTAGGAGAAGAAATCCTTCTTGTAATTACCACTCGGTTTTACGGAGAAAGGCTGCATGGTATAAAAATAATCGAGGGCTGCCTTTTTACAACTTTCGATGTGGCTTGCCATCGCCTGAGCGGCCTTTTCGATGTCACGAGAAAGAAGCAGGTCTATGATCTCAAGATGTTCCAGGCGTGCATCATGGATCTTACACTGATTCTGCTTACTCGAGATAATCACTCGCGTGTTCTCGTCGAACAGTTTCCTCATCATATCGATAATGAATCGATTACCGCAGTATTCGATAATGAAAAGATGCATGGCCGTGTCCAGTCGGTATCCGACTTGAACGTCAGGATCTTCCCCTGAAAACGCCTCTCTGAAACTGAGAAGTTCTTTCTCCGGGAGAGCCATTCCGGCCATCCTAACCGCGACCGGCTCGATTTCGAGCCTGGCCTGGAATATTTGCATAACATCGTTGAGCGATATCTCCGTGACAAAAATGCCCTTTTTGGGCAGTATACGCACAAACCCCTCGTTCGCTATACGATTCAAGGCCTCCCGTATCGGCGTCCTACTCAGGCCTAGTTCGTTACAAATTTGGGCCTCGTTGAGGATACTCCCCGGGGCGTATTCACAATTGATGAGCTTTTTTCTCAAAATCTCGTATGCAACAGTCTTTAGGTCTCGATTTTCCATTTACAGCCTCCTCTCGACTCCAGACTACGAGTGAGGAAAGTATACAACATGCGTCATCAATATATCAACATAAAAGCTCAGGTATTCCATTGTCTCCTAATGTACTGCGATCCTTTCCGGCCTTGAAGCTCAAGACCCAAGTTTACCGCGCTCGGAAATGGTTCAATCCCGTTAGCGGCCGTTTTCCCACCCAACCGAAACGGTTTACATTGTGGGTCAGTCCGGTTTCCAAGCGCGTTATGACTTCCTATTGAGGATCATCAATTAGTTGGTGAATTTTTTGGCCGTATCGTTAAATTCTTCCTCAATTCCGATCCAATAGTTGAGCCCCATATCCACCCATTTCGGCATGTCTTCTGCAGGCATTCCGCCCATGTCGTGGTCATCCGCATAGACGGTGTTTCGGTCCACAACCACGTGCTTTCCATAATCGTACATACCGAACATCGAGGCCTTTTCCAGGAAATGACAGGTAACGAAGTTAAAACCGTAAGGCTCCACATCCCTGAGATCCACATCGGGCTTCCCGTTTTTGCTCATGACATCGGGCCACATCTTCCAGCCCTTGACTTCTTCATTCACCACTTTGGCTTCTTCGATAGTCTTAAGGCCGATGATGAGTGTCATGATATCGACACCCATTTCCTCGGCCATGGCTTCTGCGGCCTTGCACCGGCTGATCGCCTCATCAAGTCCATATTGCAACTTGCATTCCGTTCGTGCGATCACAAGGAAATCCGCTTCCTTCGCAGCTTCGAGGCTTGCGGCGATCTTTGCTAACCACTTCTCCTTCGAAACGACTTCATGTTTGATGTCGCCATCTTTATAGCCGTTCATCATGGCAAAGCCCCAACGATTCCATCCCCTTATTCCCGTGGTATCATCGAGGGTGCAGCCCTTAGCTCCAGCGTTGATTAGGCGCTTGATAAGGCGGTAGGTCGTCAGCGGGGTATCGCCAAATCCGTCGTCCGCGTCCACGATAAGCGGAAGCGAAGAATAGTTGCAGATACGTTCGGTCGACTGAACTACATCGTCGGCGGTGATCAGACCGATATCCGGGAGTCCTGCCACGCTTTCTGCCAGCTGTCCGCCACTCAACATGAGGGCCTTAAATCCGGACAACTCAGCAGCCCTTGCTGAACGGCAATCCCATACACACGGCGCAAAAATCTGCTCGTTCACCACTAAATCCTTGAACGACTTTACCGGTTGTTTTTCGTATTTACCCATTGTTTTCTCCTTAACATGAATGTGCTTCAGAAACGAACACCTACCCTGCGATGGGATACATAATATTTCCCATGATCAACGCCAATACGAGCGTGAGCAACGTAATGACGACCGTGGTTATGAATAGGTGCTTATATCCGTCCTTGTATGAAACGCCGGAAATCGCGAGCACCGCGACGATTCCTCCACTATGCGGCAAGCTATCCAGGCCGACGGAAGCAATAACACCGATTCGGTGCATAATATCCGGGTTAACGCCCATAGCCATGAAGGGTTCAGCTAAAACCGACAGGGTCGTCGACAGGCCGCCCATACCGGATGCGTTCAAACCGCACAGAAGTGTGGTTGCTCCACCGAAGATAATGAGCGGGTTTCCACCCGAATGACTGAAATTGAGGATGAGGTCAACAATTTTATTAAAGCCGGGAGCGACCTTTATAACAGCCCCTATGGCGACTATGGCCGAGGCGTTTATGATCGTCCGTGCCGCGCTATCCACTGAAACGTTAAGTATCTTTCTGACCCCGGTGATATTCTTGAAAAACAGGATGACGCACAGCACGATGCCCGACAATAACGCAACAGAGATATCCATGTGAAAGACATTCAGCACCACAGCGATAGCAATGATCGGGAGAATTGAGAGAATAACGTTCGGCAATTTTCCGCTTTTTTCCATTTCATCGGCTTTCATCAGCACATTTTTCGTTTCTTCGTCTATCTCAAATCCGAGGCCTTTTTTGTTCGCGCGATTCGCTTCGATGGTTAGGTACACGATAATCAAGACCAGCGTGAATAAACCGCATACCGTACCGATAACAGGAGCTGCCATGGCGTTCGTGGGCAAATAACTGGAAGGAATAATGTTCTGGATCTGGGGGTTACCGGGAAGCATGGTCACCCAGGTAAAAATTCCCGCACCTATCGTGGCGGGAATCAGGTACCGCGGCAGGTTCGCCTTCCTGAAAACTGCCAACGTTATGGGATACAAAGCGAAGCACGAAACGAACGAGGAAACACCACCGAACGTAAGCAGACCACCGGCGATGACGATAGCCGGAATAGCGCGCTTGACGCCGAATTTATTAAGGATAAACGCCGCTATCGAGCTGGCAGCGCCCGTAACATCCATGAGCGTTGAGAGGAGCGCTCCCAACAGCAACATGAGCCATGCGGCCTTAACGAAGCCAGCAAAGCCTGCCATATAATCACCCGTGACGGTTTTAACGACGGGCAATCCACTGAATACCGCGATAAAAATAACGCTAACCGCGGCTGCATACACAACCGGAACCTTTTTAAGCGTGAGCACAAGCAACATCGCAAGGCCCAATAAAATCACTATCATGTCCATAGTTTTTCGTCTCTGCCTTTCTTCTGATTTATCTGATTACCGAACATGGTACCCTCCTTAGGGCTCGTGTCCGGTATGGGCGCATTTAGGACGCCGCATAGGCCGTCTATCCCCCGCCTATACACTTCAGGAAATTATCCTTTCATGTTAATGCCTGGCGGTGAAGCATTTCGCTCAACCGGGATGAGCGCTCATCCCGCAGAAATCGTCAAATAGTCCGGGGCTGCCCGATTTGCGCGATAGTCATGCACGCATAGCGCAAGTGATTGCCGCCTCCCCTTTCCGCAAGGATCTCACTCAGGCTCGTAGAACTTGACATAATTTCCTCCTTATTTATTGAAAAACGACTCACGGGATTGCCTGTTAATTATCCTGTGATCCTCATACGGCCGGAGTTCCTCAAGAACTTATGAAGTCAAATCAAGTCTTTAAGACCTTTTGTATCCCCATTGGCTTCGTGTAGTATACAACATGAATATTTAATTGACAAGAAAAACTATTGAAATTTTTCATCCCTTTTTCTCAGTCACTTCGTATCGTGTTTTCGCATTAAACATGCACAACGAGCCAGGTACGGAAGCTCAGGAGGAGAAGGCCAATCGATAAAATTAAATTACTGTTCCGAATCCTGGTGATGAAAGCGACACAATTCTTTTTCCCGCAGTCAATTGAAAGTCGAACGATCGAAAAAAGTAAGCACCGACATAAAAGCAAGGATTTTACCGGCAAAAGGGCATGCATACCACCAGGATTCCGAACAGTAGGGTCCCCTTACAACTGCCCTGAGCCGGAGACTGGCAGCGGCAGCGCGAGAATTCCCCATGGTCAGGCGAAATGAGTTGCCATCTACGAAAAATAAAGTTATAATATCAGACAAACAGGCAAATTATTGAGATTAATAGGAGGATTACACATGGTTAAGGTTGGAGTAGCCGGATACGGAGTTATTGGCCAGAGATTGGCCGACGGAGTTGCACGGCAGAAAGATATGGAGCTGGTCGGGGTCGCCGACGTTGCCCCCACCCTTCCCGTTAGGGCCCTTGCGGAAAAAGGAATGCCCTATAAACTTTTTACGGCGGTACCGGAAAAGAGAAACCTTCTGGATGATGTGGGAATTCCGGTTAGCGGAACCCTCGAAGAACTTGTCCAGGAAGTGGATATCATGCTGGATGCCACCAATGCCGGTGTCGGAGCAAAGAACAAAGAGATCTACCAAAAATACAACACCAAGGCGGTATTCCAGGGTGGAGAAAAAAACAATGTTGCAGATGTCTTTTTCCACGGCTATGCGAACTACGAAAAGGGTATTGGGGCTGACTACCTCAAGCTCACCAGCTGCAACACAACAGGGCTCATCAGGGCCATCGACGCCATCGACAGGGCCGTCGGTGTTGTTAAAACGGCCATTACCATCATCCGAAGGGTTGCGGACCCAGGTGACTATCATAGGGGATTGACAAATGCCCTGCAGGTAGCAGAAGCGCCGAACCATCAGGCCCTCGACCTTATGACCATCATGCCCCATGTCGATGCAACAGGAATTCTCATCCATACCCCGGTGACCCACGGACATATCATCACCCCCGTGGTAACTACCAAGAAGAAGATGCACAAAGAGGAGCTCCTCGAAATCTTCAAGGCACATCCCCGTATCCGTGTGGTACGTCTGGCGGATGGCTTCCTTGGAAATGCAAGCCTCTTTAAATACGCCAGGGACTTGGGCCATCCCCGCGGTGATATGTACGAGATTGCTGTGTGGGAAGAGACTATTGTAAACAGCGGTGACGATATTATGTTCGCCATCAACATTCCTCAGGAAGCGGTTGTTATCCCCGAAAATATGGATGCAATCCGTGCCGCGTTGAAGATGCAGACAAGCCGGGACGAAGGTGTAGCAAAGACCAACGAATATCTCGGAATGAAGGCCAGGGGTTAAAGGGAGAGGATCGGCTTTTTTGCCGTACCGTTTTACATGAAGGGGCCCGGCAGGGCCCCATTTTAGGAGTCGTACCATGGCTGAAGTAAGTCTTGGATTTAAGCCGATGGAGGCATTCGACGTCAAAGGCAAACGGGTGCTTTTACGCGTGGATATCAACAGCCCCATCGATCCGAAAACAAAGAGAATCGTAAACGAAAACCGCATACAGAAAAGTCTGCCGACCATTTCCTGGCTCCTTGATCATGGGGCAAAACTCGCAATGATCGCGCACCAGGGTGATACCCTCGATTATCAAAACCTGATCCCACTGGAAGAACATGCTCAAAAGCTGAGTGACGGTCTCGGACGGCCAGTCGGCTATATCGATGATGTCTGCGGCCCGGCGGCCCAGAAGAAGGTAAAGGAACTTGCCGAAGGCGAGGCCATCCTCCTCGGCAACCTACGCTACCTCTGCGAAGAGATATCAACCTTTGAGAATGCGGTAAAACTGAAGGCAGAGGAGATGCTGGATACCTATTTGGTTCGCTCTCTTGTCCCCTTATTCGACCTCTATATTAACGACGCTTTTGCTGCAGCACACAGAAACGCCCCAAGCATGGTTGCCTTTCAGGAGCTTCTTCCTTCCGCCGCAGGACCGCTTTTCTTTAAAGAGGTCTCCGCGCTGACCAAGGTAATGAAAAGTCCCGAACATCCTTCGGTCTTCGTTCTCGGCGGAGCAAAGATATCAGACGCCTTCGGGATGATGGAACAGGTTCTTTCATCGGGTACAGCAGATAAAATCCTTGCCTGTGGTGTTACCGGTGAGGTGATGCTCATCGCTTCCGGCAGAAGGCTTGGAAAAGCCACCGACAAATTCCTTGCAGACAAGGGTCTGGATGTTTTCATCGAGCCTGCGGCCAAATATTTGAAAGAGTATCCGGGAAGAATCATCGCCCCCGACGACCTTGCCTACGAAGAAAACGGCAAAAGGCAGGAGCTAAGCATCGAAGCGTTACCGAAAGAAGCACTGTTCCTCGACATTGGAACAAAAACGATAGAGCGCTTTGAGGCGGAAATTAAAGCGGCAGGCACTGTCTTCGTCAACGGCCCTGCCGGGGTATTCGAAGATGATAAATTTGCAAAAGGGACCCAAAGGGTTTGGCAGGCAATAGCATCGGCACCCGGCTACACGGTAGTGGGGGGTGGAGACAGCGTAAACGCTGCGGCCCGCTTTACCAATATGAGCGATTACAGTTATGTTTGCACCGCCGGCGGAGCAATGGTTCGCTTCCTTTCAGGCAAAAAGTTGCCGCTCATTGCCGCCATGGAAAAGGCCGGGAAGAAATGGAAGTAGCACTTCCCTATTTGAAGGATACCATTTCCGTCACTGTTCCGGATAAAAATGTCCTTGCAGTAGTCGAACCGAATGACCTTCGGGCCAAGGGGGATACTGCAAGTATCGTGAATGCAGCCATTGCCTCCCCTGTGGAGAGCAAGCCATTCGAAGCCTTTATAGCCGGAGCGAAGAACTTACTGGTCATTGTCAACGATCAGACTCGCCCGACCCCCACACGTGCGGTTCTCTCCGCCATCGCCCCGGCACTGGCGAAGGTTGATCCTTCCTTCATCATTGCAACGGGAGTCCATAGAGGCCCCACGGAAGAGGAGTATCGGCAGATATTCGGAGATGAACTGTTCGAACGCTACCGGAACAAAATCCATGCCCATGATGCACGAAAAGATGAGATGGTCTACCTCGGGACCAGCAGGGCCGGTACCGAAATGTACGTAAACAAGATGGGTGTCGATGCCGACAGCATTATCGTTATAGGATCGGTGGAACCCCACTACTTCGCAGGCTATACAGGTGGACGAAAGGGATTTCTTCCCGGAATAGCCAGTTACCACACCATCGAACAGAACCATCGTCATGCCTTACACCCCGGAGCAAAGGCGCTCAATCTCGAAGGGAACCCGGTGCACGAGGACATGATCGATGCACTCTCCGTGGTAAAAAAAGAGATCTTTGCGATCATGACGGTTCTGGACAAAAGCCACAACATCTATGCGGTAACCGCCGGCGATATTAATGCGTCCTTTTATCAGGCCATCGACAAGGCCGATGAAATTTTTGTGGCGGATATCCCCAGTCGGGCGGATATCGTGGTAAGCGTCGCCAAATACCCAATGGATATAGACCTCTACCAGGCACAGAAGGCAATCGACAACGGCAAACTGGCTATGAAGGACGGCGGGATGATGATCCTTGTCGCAAGCTGCCGTGACGGAATCGGAGAGGAGGCCTTTGCACGCCTTCTCTCTTCCTCTGATACGCCCGAGGGGGTACTCAAAACAATTCAAAAAGAGTACAAACTTGGGTATCACAAAGCGGGAAAGATGGCGGAGGTGTTTCTTCGGGGAGAGGTCCATGCCTATACCCAGCTTCCGGATGAACTGTTAAGCTCTTTTTTCATCATCCCGGAGCACGATCTGCAAGCTGCCATTGACGAGGCCCTTAAAACAAAAGGCAGGGATGCCACAATTCTCTTTCTGCTTGACGGCAGTGTCACGGTCCCGAGAGCAGCAAGATAGCAAGAAGCGAACGAACAACGATAGGAGATTAATGAGATGGATGAATTAAAAGAGAAGGCCCTGGCCTACCACAAACTTGACGGGAAACCGGGGAAACTCGAGGTGGTCCCGACAAAGCCGTGTCAGACCGCAGAGGATCTGTCCCTTGCCTATACGCCGGGGGTTGCCAAGCCGGTTCTGGAAATTGAGCAGGACCCAGAAACCGCATACGAATATACCAACAGGGGAAACCTTGTAGCGGTCATCAGCAACGGTACCGCTATTCTCGGTCTTGGAGATCGGGGAGCCCTTGCAAGCAAGCCGGTTATGGAGGGAAAAGGTGTCCTCTTTAAAAGGTTTGCCGATGTCGATGTTTTCGATATCGAAGTGGATACTCATGATCCGGAAAAGCTTATCGAGGTTGTTAAGATGCTGGAGCCTACCTTCGGCGGGGTGAACCTCGAAGATATCAAGGCGCCGGAATGTTTCGAGATCGAGAACAGATTGAAGGCTGAAACAAATATTCCCATCTTCCACGACGATCAGCACGGTACGGCTATCATAGCCACCGCAGGTCTGATCAATGCGGCGGAAATTACGGGAAAAAAGCTTTCGGAGATGAAAATCGTCTATAACGGAGCGGGGGCTGCAGGAATCAGCTGTGCACGAATGTTCGTTGCCGCAGGAGGCAAAAAAGAAAATGTCATTATGTGCGATTCCAAGGGTGTTATCTTCAAGGGTCGAACAGAGAGGATGACACCTCAGAAAGAGGAATTTGCCTCCTCGACCACGGCACGAACCCTTGCCGAAGCCATGAAGGGTGCCGATGTTTTCATGGGGCTCTCCGTTGCCGACTGTGTATCACCGGAGATGCTCGCAAGTATGGCATCACAGCCTGTGGTCTTTGCAATGAGCAATCCGAATCCCGAAATCGACTATCCCACAGCCGTGTCCGTACGAAAAGATCTTATCATGGCCACCGGTCGAAGCGATTATCCCAATCAGATAAACAACGTCCTCGGTTTTCCCTTTATCTTTCGGGGTGCGCTTGATGTCCGCGCGACTGGTATAACCGAAGGCATGAAAATGGCTGCCAGTAAAGCCCTTGCCGAACTTGCAAAACAGCCCGTACCCGAAATTGTAAAGCGGGCATACGGTGGCAAGGAATTCTCCTTTGGCCAGAACTATATCGTTCCCAAGCCCTTCGATCCCCGAGTCATCGAGTACGAAGCGGTCGCTGTTGCAAAGGCGGCATGTGAAGAGAAAGTCGCACGCAAGCCCATAACTGATTGGGATGCATACCGAAAAGACCTTGTCAAGCGTATGGAAAAGTACTGGAAATAGCTAGCCGCTTTTATAGTAGGCATGGCCGCCGAAAGGTGATCATGCCTTTTTTTATGCCTTTTTTTTATTGCTCTCCTCAAGTTCAAAGGAGCAGACCAATTCTTTTTCGGAATTTGCAAGAGTCGACAGCTCCTCTGCACGCCGTGCCACCGCAACAATCTGTTTGCTCAGTTTATCGCTTGAAAGACGTACGCGATCGAACTGGCCGCTGTTTCGGTGGTGGATTTCCATTACCGATTGAATAGTGGTAGCAACGCTCTGTGCCGAGGTCTCCATTTCGGAAAGAGCATTCAAGACCTCTTCCATCTTTGTGCGGTTCACAGAGGCCGCTTCATTTATCTCGGAAAGATGATTCTCCGCCGCTGATACCTGTTCATTACTGGAACGGACAACCTCGACACCCTCATCAGCATGTGTTTCGGCACTTTCCACCGAATTCAAGACCTCTTCCAACAAAGCGGTAATCTTTTCCGTAGCACTACTTGAACCTTCCGACAGGGTACGAATCTCATGCGCCACAACGGAAAACCCGGCACCGGCCTCTCCGGCTCGTGCAGCCTCAATCGAGGCGTTCATTGCAAGTAAATGGGTCTGGGCCGCAATATCTTCTATGGCGCCGATGATCGTCCTTATCTCACGCGAACGTTTTGCAAGGTCGTTGATAAGCTTTTGTGTTGCTCTTGTAGAAGAGGTCAAGCGATCGCCGGCCTTCTTAGTCGCCATAATAGCCGCTCGTCCTCCGACAGCGGCGGCGGCAACCTGTTCGGCGCGACTTCCTGCCGAGTGAGTTTCTCTGGCAGCTATACCGACAAGTGAGGAAAGATTATCCATTGCAAGCCGTGCTTGTTCCACCTCTTGTTGCTGAGAATCCAAAACCTTCTGTACTGAAGAAAGGGCATCCTGAATGTCGACAGTTGCCGATTCCGAATCACTCGCCCCACGTCGCAACTTTTCTCCTATCTTTGCCACACGGTCGGCCTTTTCTTCTACTTCAAGTATCATTCCTCTAAGGCTGAAAGGTTCCTGATTATAGGTAACGACCAGAAGCCCCTTGTCCACGGCCTTGTTTATGACAGGGATCAAACGATCGCTGAAAAGAGGAATGGCAAAGCCATCGTACGTATCTGCAATAAGTCTTTCTATCATGCCCCTCCAGGCATCGACATCGTAGTGATCCTTCCCTTTGGGAGGTAGTATGATATCGACTTCACAATTTTTGACCGCCAGAATCCGTCGTGCATCATGAGCCCCTTTATAGACGGGAGGCCAAAAATCCTCATTTTTCGGTATCAGAAAGGCCAGCTTCAGCCCCCTGGAGGGATTCTCTTCCGAAAGCACGGCAAGGCCTTCACTTTCTGTGCTATGTCCCAGCTGTTCTCGAAAGTTGTCTTTGGTAATGACCTTCGGCGTGATAAGCATCTTAGGATGCTCAGGTTTCCAAGAAGAAACCATCGAATTGAAAAGATAGACAAGGGGATTATACCCCTGCAGATAGGGACTCTGAGTAATCGTCGTGGTTAGGTACCCCGAATGGAAAAAATTGGAAAAGCCCTCTCGTTTTCCGTGTCCGAAAAATGATATCTTTCCCGGAGATTTCAGACGCCGAAGTTCATCAAGGCTGTCCAGGGTAGAGGCTTCCTCAAGCTGGTAAACTGCCACAAGATGCGGAAAATCCTGCAACAGATTTCTTATCCCCTCTCTTGCACGCTTTGGATCACGGCTTGTGTAGACAGTCCGAACAACTCGTATCTTCGAAAAATCATTGTGAAGTGCATTTACAAAGCCACGTTCCCGGAGGACCGAATAGTTGGTTTCTTCATTGACAGCAATAATCGCTATCTCGCCTTCTCCTCCAAGACGCGCCCCCACGATCTGTCCCATCAGTTGGCCGTGTAGATAGTCGTCGATACCGGTAAAACAAATTCGCCGCACAGGCTCGGCAGTTAGAGAAGCAATACCGAGCATTGCCCGGTCAATTGCATCCGAAGATGCTGAAAATGCCGAATATAGTGATCGGTAGAGGGCACCAGGGGGAGGGGTCACATCAAGAGTAGAGAGATCCACATGGGCACAAAGATTTCCTCTGGCGATTTCCCAAACTGCTCTCTCAAAAGGAGCAATTCCTTGACTACGAATAGAACGGGCGGCCTGCACGCCATATCGGACAAGCCGTCTGTTGGCAATAAAAGAGGTTCCCCAGCCATAGAGGACGACTACAAAAAGTAAAGCCGTCAGGATACATAAAATCGGATCCGCTATACCGGCGTGAAGTAAACGCACAACAACTATAGCCAATAGAATAGAGCCGGAAAGAATACAAGCTATCGTGTTTTTCCCCAAAATTTTACCTCACATTCTATTTTTATTGTTCTATGTTTAGGATACCATGGGCATTCCGAGGCGTAAATAACAATCGTCAATAAAATTTTAACAATTGTTCATTTTGTTTTTTACGAAACCCGGTAGTACGTATAGAGGAAAAACCGACATATTTATCCTGGTCCCCAGGGATTGCGCCTCGATGCTATCAACGAGTGCCTGAAGCGCAGGACGAAGACAGCTATGTCCGAAAGAAGATTCTGGGCAAGCTGCGCACGTGAACTTCCCACCTCTGCTGCGGCATTGGAAAACAGGAAAATAAAATCACCAGGATTCGAAACACTAAGCCAACTTCGAAAGATGTTCGTTCAACACGGTTATGCCGGTAAGAGGCCCATCAGCAAGCGGATTCTGCAAGATAGTCACGTTGGGAAACGCTTCAGCGACACGCCCGGTCCAATCACCCCTACCAGTGTATTTATTGACGATGATTCGGCCGATTTCCATTCCAAACCCCGCCAATTGGCGTTTAATCAGAAGGCTTTCCGAAAAGCTCAATTCGTCTTCATTAAGGACAAGTACGATTTCGGTTTGCTCCTGATCACATAGCAACGACAAAAGCGTATCGTAACGCTTTTGCATACGCACCAGGCGAGAAAAGATCGGATCATGGTCTCGATCGATGGAAGATTCGCTATGTATTTCGGCTACACGATTTTTCTTTAGAAGTATCTCTTCCCTCATCGCTTTTAAATGGTGAATCCAGTGAAGATTTACCCCCGGCAAAGCCAGCATCTTCATGGTGAGCGCCGTTGGGGGAGTATCGATAACAAGCTCATCGTAGCGACGCTCATCAAAACATCGCTGAAGAATCAAAAGTGCGGCGTACTCTTCCATACCAGGAGCAAATTTCAACAAGTTAAAATATTTGTCGATGTTCAAGGCTTGCTGATAGTGGTAGAGATTCTTCAACTCTCCACGAATTTCCGCCATATACTCACGCCCCTTCTGGCTCGTATCTGATTCTCGAACGGTAAGCGTCGGCAGAATTTTCTTCCCCTTTGCCCCCAGTTCCGTCCGAAAAATATCATGGAGATTATGGGCAGGATCCATGGAGTCAAGCAGCGTTTTACGCTGCGAAGAAGCCAATCTCAGAGCCTCCAGGCAAGAACAGGTTGACTTCCCGACACCGCCCTTTCCCACGAAAATATGATATCGCGGCATCACGGCTCCCCCATGATACTTGCAAGCTCACTCAAACCGTTTCCCGTCTGACTCGCCCGAAGGAGCATATGTTCCAACTCCCCGCCCATATCCGGTAGTAACTCCAAGGTTAAGGGCATTGAGGGCCCGGGTAAGCCGATGAAATTTCCAAAAAGCATAAGCGTAAAGGAATTTTCCATCTCGGAAATTTCATACTCGATTTGTGCCGTTGCTTTGTAAAGCATGGCCTGCTGAAATCCACGAAAAAAAGCACGAATAGATAGCCACAAACGATTATGTTTCATCACATTTTACCCTAAAAGCAGCAATATCCTTTTTATA
>JGI2924J29684_1078231_pt1 | contig 36358 bp, 34 predicted proteins | sample BenlonsequencITS_FD_29684 | JGI IMG/M metagenome (IMG submission 29684)
GAACCACTACATTCTGCGGTGCCTTATCCATTCAGGGCAGTTGGTCCATAAGATCAATGCACTCTAAAACAGGAAGAGCCACTTAAGAGCTCCAGTTGTGCTCCACACCCTGAACTGTTCCCGAAGAGTCAGCGCGTCTTTGATGCCAAAGAACCACAGGAATTCATAAATACTGCACTCTGTGATGACGTCTTCTTGGAAAAGTCTCAAACGCATGTAATTTTCGTGCGGATCAAGGGTTTCATAGTGCCCCCAATAGTGCCATATCGTGAGAAAAATATAGATGTAACTAAATTGTTGCCGTTTCAACAAAACTACTGCACGTTGACCGCTATGAAACCCACATGACCTTCCTGACGTTGACTTTCAACCTGGATAATCCATCATTTTTGACTCCTCCGCAGCCACCCGTCGCAGAACCAGCATTGGCAGAGCAAGAGGAAGAAATCGTGACGGAACAACAGCAGTTAGAAACTGGTGAATCCGACAGAACTTAGACCTGGGTCTTAAACAAAGCCTTCTTCCACAAGCACACATCCACCTTTGGTGATGACGTGTGCTTGCCCGGATCCTCCAACCACACGAGACCAGCTTTCAATAAATAGTCGGTCTCTGTGGATGGATATGAGGAACCCGCCATACATGCCGGGATACCCAAACCAGAGGCTTTCCAGCTCTTCCAAGGTAATCACTTCGGTGGGCACTGGACGGAAGTTAACTGGGCCGAGACTCTTGGTTCTCTGCACTATGAGATCGGCGAGATGTTGATCCCAAGCTTGGAATTTTTCGCGTTCTGGTTCATTGAGGTCACGCACGTGAAGTGCATCGAGCAGGTGGGAATGGCCACGGCTTCGTGCGATATCAATTGCACGGTCACCGTCGGCATTTCGGAGTGAGCACCAGGCGCCCTGATTGATTAGCTCATCAACAACTTCTACTGGTGCACCCAACCATGCAGTTTGGTGCAGTGGCGTAAACCAGGATGTGCCTCCAATCCGCCATTGATTGGGGGAGAGGTTGGCGTGTGTGCCCAAAAGTTGAAGTATTGCATCCCAATTTCCATCTCTTGACTGGTCTGCAAGCTGATCGACCAGGTCAACGAAACCTGAGTGTAGTTTTTCTGGGTCTGTTATTCCGGACCAGTGGCTGTTCATGATCCACTACTTTATTGAAATACAAAAAATAACAAGTTACATTCTCTTGAGAAAATGTAACTTGTTCTTTTTAACTGTGCGTCATCAGGGAATCGAACCCCGAACCCTCTGATTAAGAGTCAGATGCTCTGCCAATTGAGCTAATGACGCATTGTTGTTCTGCCTAATTAAGATACTCTCATAGGCGGTCAAGAAGCAAACCGTGATCTCAAATGCTTATTTGATGGGATGCTTGCTTGGTGCGTCATCAGGGAATCGAACCCCGAACCCTCTGATTAAGAGTCAGATGCTCTACCAATTGAGCTAATGACGCATTGTTGCTTAGTGGAGGTGCGTTCCTCGTTTGCAACGAAGAAAAATATAACAGGTAAATGGATTCAAAGTAAAATCTGCACGTCAAAGCAGTTCTTTGGGGGCTGGCACTGCAAATACTTCGAAGAAAACGCAATTAGGGAGTTGTAGTAGCCAAATCTAATGATAACGATTTGCTCACAAAACCATTGAAAAGGCATTCTGGACGTAACGCTCCGGCATCTACAAGGGATGATCAAAATAGCTACATGAGGAAATGTTGTGTATTGGTGTCGTTCTTCTAACGATTTGATTACTCAGGGAATGTTCGTTTAGTTTCCATCGTTTTCGCTAGTAGCGTGTTGTTTTAGTTTTTGTCAGTTTCTTAGGTTTCTAGCAGTTCTCCGCCTTGGTTTTCACCGCACGGAGGGGGCTTACAGAACTGGCGCTTTTTAAGTTGTGGCAATTTTGCCAGAAGGGCGTAACAGGTGCGGGTTTTTCGTGGTAGGCGCGGAGCAGTAGCAGGATCTTTTCTTGCAGTGCTGGCAATTGGTTCACTGGCGCTTACGGGTTGCACAATTGAACGAAGCGATGCGCAGGAGCAATCCTCGCAGCAAAGTACAGAAGTTGAAGCTGAAGAAGCTCAAGCTCCTGTGATTTCTGTTGATGATGGTGATGAGGATGTGGACCCTTCGGAATCTGTCATCGTAAAGTCGATGGGTGACGGTCTGAGCAAGGTCACCATGACTAATGAAGAAGGCTATGAGGTTGAGTCAGAGCTTTCTGACGATGGCCGTAGCTGGACCACTGCGGAAACCCTTGGCTACAACCGCACGTACACCATTAAGGCAACCGATAAGAACGGCGAGACCGCTACTGCGTCTTTTAGTACTGCAACCCCTGCAGCTACCACAAACGTGGCGCTTTCTCCGCTGGCTGATTCTGTCGTTGGTGTTGGCCAGACTATCGGTTTCCGTTTTGGTTCCCCTGTGAAGGATCGCAAGGCGGCTCAGGATGCTATTACTGTGACAACTTCACCAAAGGTGGAGGGTGGCTTTTACTGGTTGAACAACAGTGAGTTGCGCTGGCGTCCAGCGGAGTACTGGGAGCCAGGTACTGAAGTTACGGTCGAGGCTGACATTTACGGCAAGGATCTCGGCGGCGGTGTCTGGGGCGAAACTGATAACGCCACCAACTTCACCATTGGTGACAAGGTTGAGGCTGTGGCAGATGATGCCACCAAGACCATGAGTGTGTACAAGAACGGTGAGTTGCTGCGCACTATGCCGGTATCCTTTGGTCGTGACACCTCTGAGTGGGCAACGCCAAACGGTACCTACATCATTGGTGATCGCAATGAGTCGATGATCATGGACTCCACCACCTTCGGTCTGGGATATGAGGAGGGTGGCTACCGCACTCCGGTGAAGTACGCGACCCAGATGTCCTATTCTGGAATTTACGTGCACGCAGCACCGTGGTCTGTAGGTGCGCAAGGTAGCTACAACACCTCACATGGTTGCATCAATGTATCCACCGAAAATGCTCAGTGGTTCCAGGAGGCCGTGAAGCGCGGTGACATTGTGACCGTGAAAAACACCATCGGTGAGACTTTGAGTGGCTACGACGGACTGGGGGACTGGAACATTCCATGGTCTGAATGGAGCAAGGGGAACGCGGATCAAACTTCGGCGTGGTAACTGCGGAAGTCGCAGGTAAAATCAGTGGGTAGATATTAATATTGCCTGCATTAATCGTCTGAACTAGACTAACAACCTGTTTTTAAAACCGGCGGTCGTCTTCGTGGCAAGAAAGCGCGGAGTATGCCTGCCGGTTGCGCACGTTTAAAGCGAAATACATGTAATGACCAGGCCAAGGGGAAACTAGATGCCACCGTTGAGGCAGACAAAAACGTGGGTGGACCGCAATGGGTCCGCTCATGTGGAGTTGTCGCCAACCGTGCCACCGCAAACCCCCAAACGTCACATGCGCATCCAAAGCCCCATGGAAATTTCCTGGAGTGAAGCGGTGCGCGAAGGCGGGGAGCATTCCGCTCGCCGCTGTGGTGACATGGCTGTGTCCGCGTTGGCTAAGCCGAATCCCATCATTGACGATGATCCGGAAGGCAACCCCGATGTTTGCATGTATACCTGGATCGTTGAGTGTCCCGGCGCTACCGCAGTGCTGCTATGGATCAATGGGGTTTTTGATCACGAGCGCATTGAAGAATCTGAAATGACCCGCCTCGAGGGCTCTGATCTGTGGATTCTCAGCTTGCGTATGCCTTCCGATTGGCGAGCCAGCTACACCGTCAACGCCTGGTCTGGCGACGGGGTTGCGCCATGGCGTGAGGCGGGCGATCGGATGCATATCCGCAAAGCCGCGATGTCGGGTGGGCGTCCGGATTCCCGCGCGATGGGTCATATCATGGATTCCTCGCTCGTTGAAGGCCCTGATGCGTTGCCGGACTGCTGGGTTGCGGCGTCGACAAGCGTAAAAGTCGTGGAAGAAACCGTCGCCGGCGAGCATTTCTGGTTCTATGAGGCGCCGGTCAAGGCGCCGCTGCTGGTGCTGTTTGATGGCCAACACTGGAACAACAGCATGAATCTGCCTGCGCAGGTCGATGCGGCCATCGCCATCGGCTTGCTGCCGCCGGTCAGCCTGCTCATGATCGATTCCGTCAACACCGAACGCCGCTGGGATAGTGTCGGCGTGCCAGGTGGGCAGGTTGATGTGCTTATCGACGCCCTCCTCCCGCACGTCCGCGAAACCTACAACGTTTCCGCGCGCGGCGAAGACACCATTGTCACCGGTGCAAGCTTCGGCGGCCTGGCGTCCCTGTGGGCTCTTGCGCTTTCCGACGGCGAAGTCGGCCACGCAATCGCGCAATCGCCAAGCCTGTGGCGCTTCAACGTTGCCGACGCGCTTTCTGCAGCAGAGCAGTGGAGCTCAATCCACCTGCAAGCTGGAAAATACGAAGGTGAAATGCTGCGCCTGTCGCATCAGCTCGCCGAAGATCTCTCCGGCGACATCCGCGAGGTTCGTGTGCGCGGCGTGCATGGCGGCCACGATTGGGCCTGGTGGCGGGTGCATATGCTCACCGAACTCACCAGGCTGCTTAAAACCCTCTAATCAAAGTAGGGTGCAAAACGGTCCACCGCTGCCTGCGCATCATCTGCGCACTGCTCAGAGGTAGGACCAGGCTCTGCAACAAAAAATGAGCGACGGTAGTAATCCAACTCCCGAATCGACTCCACAATGTCCGCCAACGCGCGGTGCGCCAAACCCTTCTCCGGCTGCTTGTAGTACACGCGTGGGTACCAGCGACGCGCCAATTCCTTCACCGAGGACACATCCACCATGCGGTAATGCAGGGCCTCATCAAGACGTGGCATATGTTCGCGGATAAACGCGCGGTCAGTGGCAATGGAGTTACCAGCTAGCGGTGCAGGATGGGCTGGATCGCAGTGCTTTTCAATCAATGCGAGCACAGCATCTTCGGCTTCCTTCAACGTGACCGCGGATTCCCGGATCTGCTCAGTCAGCCCAGAGGATTCGTGCATGTTGGTGACAAAATCATCCATCTGCGCGAGCTCTTCTTCAGTTGCGTGAACAACCAAGTCCACGCCCTCGCCCAAAACGTTGAGGTTAGCGTCAGTGACCAACGCCGCAACCTCCACGATCACGTGGCGCTTCAAATCTAGACCAGTCATTTCCAGATCGACCCAGACCAGACGGTCATCGCGAGCTGCGACTGCTGGTGTTGTGTTGTTTTCAGATTCAGACACTTTTAAAAACTAACCCATCTTCTTATAAACCCAGCCCATAACAGGGGAGAGCACAGCGGTTGGAGCAACAGAGGACACAAAATTCATGGCCTTGGACAGCGGACCTGGAACAACGCGACGCTGATTCTTAGACAGCGCACGCAAGGTCTCTGCGGAGCAGGACTCATAGGTGGTCCACAAGAAATCAGGGACAACCTTGTCCACGATCGACTTCTCAGACTCAGGGATCTCCGCCTCACGGACAGGTCCCGGTGCGAGCAAAGTACACGCCACACCAGTTCCGCGCAGCTCATAATGCATTGCCTCGGTGAACGCGTTCACGCCAGCCTTGGTGAGCACATACGTGGCGTTGTTGGGGATTGGCACATTGCCAGCCGCAGATCCCACATTGCAAATAGCGCCCGTGCCACGGTCAATCATGCCACCCAACACCGCGTGGGTGAGCTCAAAAACGGCTGTGGCATTAAGTGAGAACTGGGCAGTCTCATAAGACCAATCCTGGTCCTTGAACGGCCCAAAGCTTGCGATGCCAGCAGAGTTAATGATGATGTTGATTTCCCTTGTCTTGATCTCATCGATCAACACCTTGCGGGCTGGCTCATCACTCAAATCCACCGGGCGGACCTCAACGATCACGCCGTGCTTCTTCTCTAGATCTGCGGCGATCTCTTTGAGGACATCCTCGCGGCGAGCAACCAAAATGAGGTTGTGCCCATACCGCGCCAAATCTTTGGCGATGGCGAGGCCAATGCCTTGGCTTGCCCCAGTAACAAGTGCTCGAGCGCTCTTGCTGGGTAGTGGTAACGCCATGTCAGGCTCCTTCGTGGCTTCTTTAAAACGTTCGTGGTTAATGGTACGTCATGGGTACGACACCACTTACGATCTAGAGCTCCAACCAGCCCAAACCGGCTGTAGTTTCACCAGCAGGGTGGTATTCGCCAGCGATGACACCGTCATATCCCAGTTCGCTTAGGAGTTGGAAGATATACGCCGCATTGACTTCGCCAGTGCCAGGTTCGTGTCGATCAGGAACTGAGGCCACTTGCACGTGTCCCAAAAGACCTGCGCCATGAACCTCGCGCAGGCGGCGGGTGAGATTGCCATGAATCTGCTGAAGGTGGAAAGTATCGAATAAGATCTTCACATTGGGGTGGGCAATGCTGTCGATAAGCCAATACGCCTGCTCTAAAGTGTGCAGGAAATAACCGGGAACCGAATAGTGATTAATTGGTTCAATAACAACGACAACGTCGAGCTTGTCTAGTTGCTGCGCAGCCCAGCGAATATTCTCCACATAGCGCGCCGTGGTTTCTGAGGTTACGTCCGCGATGCCAGCCATGACATGCATCTTCTTTGGCTTCAACACTGTGGCGTACGTGATGGCCTGCTCGATGGATTGTTGAAAGTCTTCAGGGGAAGCCAGTGCCGCAAGACCAAAAGTATCCCCAGGTGGGGCATTGAACAGTTCAATGGGCAGACCTGCGGAATCAGCACGCTGTTTAATCTCTTGAACATCGAAATCGTAAGGGTACTGAAACTCCACGGCACTGAAAGCATGCTTCGAAGCGGCATCAAAACGATCCAGGAAATCTAGCTCAGTAAAAGTCAATGACAGGTTGGCAGCAAATCGAGACAAGATAAGAAGCTCCTTCAATGTGATGTGCCTTGAGTCTAATTCTTCCGCCCCTGCGATGGGTTTAAGCTGGACTGATAAACCTTTTGTGAACCGAATTTTTTAACTGATTTGAAGAAGCGAGAATAATGGGACTGTGGATCGATGCAACCGCTGGCGTTGCAGGGGATATGTTGCTGGGAGCACTCATTGATGCAGGTGCAGAACTAGAAAAAATCCAACAGGTTGTGGAAGCAGTCATCCCCGGTGACGTGCTCTTGCGCACCGAAGAGGTAGTGCGCCAAGGCCAACGAGGCATCAAGCTGCATGTGGACGCACAACATGAACACCATCATCACCGCCACTTAAGCACCATTAAAGAACTGCTTGTCAATGCTGACATCCCTGAACAAACCAAGCAGGATGCCTTAGGCGTTTTTGAACTCATCGCTATCGCTGAAGGAAAAGTCCACGGCATCGAGCCGGAGAAAATCCACTTCCATGAGGTAGGAGCTTGGGATTCCATCGCAGACATTGTGGGTGTGTGCGAAGCGATCAGGCAGCTTAACCCAGGTTTGATTGCTGCATCTCCGATTGCTTTAGGATTCGGACGCATCAAGGCAGCTCACGGAGATATTCCAGTGCCAGTTCCAGCCGTGGCAGAGCTGGTGAAAGGCTGGCCCACCCAAACCGGAGCTCTTATGGAGAGCACCGAACCTGTTGGTGAATTAGCCACCCCAACTGGTGTTGCGTTGATCCGTCACTTTGCCACCCAAGATGGCCCTTTCCCAGGTGGCATCATCAATGAAGTTGGCATTGGTGCAGGAACAAAAGATACAGAAGGCCGTCCAAATATAGTGCGCGCAATTTTGTTCAACACCTCTAGGAGTAACCCAGATACCCGCACACTGGTGCAATTAGAAGCCAATGTTGATGATCAAGACCCACGGCTGTGGCCAGGAGTAATAGAGATCCTCTTTGCCGCTGGCGCAGTAGATGCATGGCTGACTCCAATTTTGATGAAGAAGGGCCGTCCTGCACATAGGGTGTCAGCATTGGTGGATAGCTCCGAGGTGGAAGCAGTGAAAACCGCATTATTTGCAGCCACCACGACTTTTGGGATCAGATCATGGGAAGTCGAACGAGAAGGCTTGGACCGTCGTTTCGAACAAGTCGAGGTGGACGGACACACCATCAACATCAAAATCGGTTCCCGTGATGATCAAGTAATCAGTGCACAGTCCGAGTTTGAAGATATTCGGTCTGCAGCGGTGGCCTTGGGAATTTCAGAGCGGGAAGTTGTGGCAAGAATTCCGCAAGGCACCACCGAGTAACAACCAAAAGGTCGACTGCTTCTAATTTGTGGTTACGCTGGACTGGGCAGACGATTTCTCCACAATCAAGGCTGAGGGACCTGTGCTTTTGGTGGTATAGCCTTCGATGGGATTCTATTGCGACGAATCGACCGTCCTTACGGAACGTTGATGCATGCCGAGTTCAGCATCGATGACAGTGTTGTTATGAGTGGTGGTGGCGCTACCGCTGCAGTATCGACTGCTGCACATATACACCGTATGTTCAGGACGCCCGATCCGCTTCCACACGGGCTATTAAGGCAGGAGCGTCCGTTCTCCAAGAGCCTGTCCGCAAGAATGAGGACGACGACCTCCGCAGTGGAGTTAAGGAAGCTTCGGGCAACTTGTGGTGGATGCGATGCAGTAAACGCCTTCCGGTCTCCACTCTCGGTTTGAGGTTCGGGTTCCAACAGTCGACGGGCCCTGTGCGTGTCACCTTGATCGGAGCATGTTGTCAATGACAAATTCCATGATGCGCTGAGTTCGTCTCCTGCGAAACCCTTACCTCGCCGCAATCTGCGCAGCCAGGTGTCCTGCTCCATAGCCGTTATCAATGTTGACCACTCCAACTCCCGGCGCGCAGGCGTTAAGCATGGTCAGAAGTGGTGCGATTCCTCCAGCACCTGCGCCGTATCCCACGGAGGTTGGCAGTGCGACGACAGGTGCGGACACTAAGCCTGCGACAACTCCGGGTAGCGCACCATCCATTCCAGCGGCAACGATGAGCACGCCCGCAGCGCGGAGTTCTTCTTCGTATGAAAGCAGGCGGTGGATGCCAGCCACTCCAAAATCAACAATCAGTGAGGTGGAGCGCCCCAAGTAGGAGGCAGTGTGTAGTGCTTCCTTTGCTTGGGGGAGATCAGAGGTACCAGCCGCGACAACCAACACGCTTACTCCCGAAGCCTCTGGGGGAGTTGCTGGGTATGCCAGGAAACCCGCATCCGCATCGTAGAAAACATCATCAAGGGTGTCGATGATGGCCTCTGCCTGCTCTTTTGTTGCACGGGTAAACAAAGTAGTGTGCCCGGCATCGCGGGTGCATGCGAAGTTGCGGTCATAGAATTTCTCACAGTACGCAGGCTTACCGCCCAAACACTTCAAGCACTGGCCACAAGAGTTGAATCCCAGCACTACCTTGTCATCTGGTTTCACCGAGGTGACTGCAGAACCCACGGCGACAACTACTCCGGCGCCTTCGTGGCCGAAAACTGCGGGAAGAAAAGTTGGGTAAATCTGATCACGAACAATTGCGTCAGTGTGGCGCACTCCGGCAGCAATAACACGGATTTGAACTTCATCTGGTCGTGGTGCATCCAGATCAATGGTGGTGATCTCAAAAGGTTGCTTCGTGGCACGAACAATAGCAGCAAGGGTTTGCATTTTTACTCCTTATATATAGGTGCAGTTTGGATTAGAGATAAATGGTTTGGGTTTCTTGGTAGGAAGCAAGACCTTCGGGGCCGAGTTCTCTGCCAAGGCCACTGTTTTTCACACCTCCAAATGGTGCGGCGGGATCAGGGATATAGCGGTTGATGCCAATGGTTCCTGTGTGAACTCGGCGGGCCAATGCAGCGCCGCGCTCGGGATCGCTCGTCCAGACAGTTCCGCCGAGACCGAATTCGGAATCGTTGGCTAGTTGGATGGCGTGTTCATCGTCTTGGTAGGAAACAACAGAGGGCACCGGTCCGAAGATTTCATCTTGGGCAATGGCTGCGCGATTGTCTACATCGGCGAACACTGTTGGCTCAACGAAGAATCCGGCGTCAAGATCTCGTGGACGGCTGCCACCGACAGTGATGCGGGCTCCAGCATTTTTGCCTTGGGAAATGTAGGATTCCACGCGCTCACGCTGCCGGGCAGTCGCCATCGGTCCGATCTGAGTGTCAGGGGAGGACGTGACTCCAACCTGCAGGCTGCCAGCGAAAGCGGTGAATGCATCGACTACTTCCGCGTAACGTGATTTTGGAGCAAGGATTCGGGTACCAAGGAAACAGGTTTGCCCATTGTTGAGCAGGGGAGAGGTGAACTGGGCTTCCACTGATCTTGTACAAGGTGAGCTCAGGAATTCAGCCTTGGGTAACGTAACGACATTCAAAATTGCCGGAACACTACAGGCATTGAAACGCACTCTGTTAAAGTATGTGCACTGAAATCCGAGACCATGGTGCTCACCCGGGATGGAGAGCCAGATTTGCGACTGCAACCCGGGGAGATTGCAATTTATGATACTGCGATTCCATATGAGTTACATTTCTATGGACAGTGAGATTGCACTGTCATGACTGTATCCCGCGAAGAAGTGTCCCTGCCGAGCCGAACTCTGAACAATGCCTTCCGGAAGTATTTTCCAATTCCCGATGTAGGGTCAGTGCTGACTCAATTGATTGAATCATCGATTTTCGACAACGTTGCGAGCAGGGAGTCCTCTGAATTTCTCGGCCATGCTGCCATCGATCTACTTGCTGGCCTTGTCTATGAAAAAGCCACTCCCTATGCTCCAGATGAAGCACTTAGAGTGGCAGTTTATGGCTATATTCGGGAGAACCTTGGATCCTCACAACTTACGGTCGCAGCTGTAGCCGGGGCGCATAGAATCGCGGTTCGTACGTTGCATCGATTATTTGAAGGCGAAGCATACGGAGTAGCGGAATTAATCCGACACCTCCGATTAGAGGCAGTATATGAAGACCTTCGGGATCCTCGCCTCCAGAACCTGACCATTTTGGCTATCGGCATGCGCCACGGCATTTCCAGCCAAGCTCATTTAACAAGACTGTTTCGCGCTAAATATGGGGTACCGCCGGCAGAGTTTCGCCGAGGGTATATTAATAGCGCTGCTTGAGGGCACCGCAAGCGTGGCGCTGGAGGTGGGCGTCGATAAGCGAAGAATCTTTTGACCTGACGTTGCGGGCATAACGTTGAGTTTATGAGCGCGTACAACATTGCCCGAGAGTTTTTGACGGATATACCCGTGCCCTGCTCGATCGTGATGCGAAGGCTATCTCTGATTTCTACGCGGTGCCTGCGCTGATCGAGTTTCCTGAACTGGCTATCGCGGTATCCGATGCCAACCAGACCGAAGAGTTCTTTGCCGGTGCTTTTGACCAGTACGAGGGAGTCAGGGTTACACGGGCAGTCGTGGAGGTCGTCGCAGCAACCAGTCATAGTATCTGGGCTGATGTCACTTGGAATCATCAGGGCGGAGCACCGAACGAGCGGAACATGTACCAACTCATCCGCACTGGGGATGACTGGAAGATCGCTGTTTTGACGCCACTGGATGAATGAACGACCTCTTGGCAGTGGCAGGTCAGAAAGGCCAATGATGAGCGCTTCGAACAAGATGATCAGCGACTTCATGGCTATCGCGGAGCGCACCGCAGTTGTGGCCCAAATGTGGCCAAAAACCGGCCACAGACAACAAAGCAGGCCAGGACGTTTAATTAAAAACATGTCCTGACCTGCTAGTTATTAGGGGTGGCTGACGGGGCTCGAACCCGCGACACCCAGGGTCTCGGTATGAACTTAGGGCACATGCGGGAATGGTAGGGAACATGCAGTGTGTGGGCGTTTTATGTTCCTTGGTGTTCCGTGTGATTCCCGCAAAATCCCGAGCCTTACGCGTAGTCTTAAGCGTAGTTACGCGTAGGCGCGCTTGACTTGTCTCATGAGTGATTCAATATTTTGGCGGTCGTTGTAGTACTCCTCAGCTACCTGCTCGGTGTGGCCGAAAATGGCGGCGCGTGTAGCTGGGTCCATCACGTCCGCGTACACACCGTGCAGCGTCGCACGCCAGGAGTGGCTTCGGAGGTCTTGAAGAGTCTTCACGCCTGTAGCTTCTGCAATTTGCCGGTATAGCTCGGGCACCTTGTCATCTGCGTTCGTCGCGTCCCAGGGCCTCGCGGTCGTCGTCGGTGAGCCTACGATGAAATGCTCGTCGTCCTCGCGGTGTGTACGCAGGTATTCCGCTACGTCGGCCCTCAGGATAGGGATATACCGCCCTCTTTCCTTGCCTTTTCGCCCCTTGACAATATCGGCGCTGGCATTAATGAGCATGCCATCGTCACCGTCGATGATGTGCTTCCACTGCAATTGATTGGCTTCGGCAATTCTCAGCCCTGAAACGGCTTGGAGGAGAGTGAGCCGCACAATGCGGGCATGGATGTTCTTGGTGCTTTGTCGGATGTTCTTGTGCTTGGTGGGGGTTAACAGTGGCTCGGTATCCCGCGTTAACAGATGCTTAATGACGGCATCCCATTCGGGTTTTGTGAGTGTGCGGCGGCCTGACTTCTTGGGCTTCGGTGCTGCAATATCTAGGTTCACGCCCCGGATGGCACCGGAGAGGCTGCAGACAAGCTCGCTGCTGAGGATTCTCACCTGCACGTGCTGCACCGCGAAGGCAAGGGTGGCCTTCTTGGCGCTTATATCGCCGGCTTCGAGTGGGGCCTAGAGAAGGATTACCATGTTCTGTGCGAAATGGATGCCGACGGCTCCCACGCACCAGAACAGCTCCACCTCTTGCTTGAGGAAATTGAAAAGGGCGCAGATCTGGTCATTGGCTCCCGCTACGTACCGGGTGGAGAGACAGTGAACTGGCCTGCCAACCGCGAACTGCTGTCCCGCTTGGGCAACAAGTACATTTCTGTTGCCCTGGGTGCCGGCATCAATGACATGACTGCCGGCTACCGTGCTTTCCGGCGTGAGCTGCTTGAGCACCTCGACTTTGAGGAGCTTTCCAACGCCGGATACATCTTCCAGGTGGACGTTGCCTTCCGCGCCATCAAGGATGGCTTCGATGTCCGCGAGGTTCCGATCACCTTCACCGAGCGCGAGCTTGGTGAATCCAAGCTGGACGGCTCCTTTGTCAAGGATTCCCTGCTCGAAGTAACCAAGTGGGGAGTGGCTCACCGCTCCGAGCAGATCAGCGATTTCACATCGGAAGTATCCAAGATCGCCTCCCGCACGGTCAAGGACATGGAGCTTGGCCCTAAGGCCACCACGGCCAAGAACGCTGTACCGGACTTCGTTTCCGAAGTCTCTAACCTAGCTAAAGGCACCTTCAAGAAGTAACTCGATGCCCGCGGCGTCTCATCCACGCCCATGAATTAGAAGAACTAAGCCCGGAAGCCACGGCATGGCTTCCGGGCTTTGTCATAGGGTCCAAACTAGTGCTAATGTCATAGGCAGCACTCTAGATGGCGCACAGTGACTCACTTCACTGTTTCTCACACTACGGATCGTTCGGCACGTACCTGCCGATGGAGGAGATTCTGCAATGGCAACCGTAACGTTCAAAGATGCTTCCCTAAGCTACCCGGGAGCAAAGGAACCCACCGTCAAGAAATTCAACCTGGAAATCGCCGATGGCGAGTTCCTCGTCCTCGTCGGCCCTTCCGGCTGTGGTAAATCCACCACGCTGCGCATGCTGGCCGGTTTGGAAAACGTTACTGACGGTGCCATTTTCATCGGAGACAAGGACGTTACCCACGTTGCACCGCGTGACCGTGACATCGCCATGGTTTTCCAGAACTATGCTCTCTACCCCCACATGACCGTGGGCGAGAACATGGGCTTCGCACTGAAGATCGCCGGCAAGTCCCAAGACGAGATCAATAAGCGCGTCGACGAAGCCGCCGCCACTTTGGGCCTGACCGAATTCTTGGAGCGCAAGCCGAAGGCCCTGTCCGGTGGTCAGCGTCAGCGTGTGGCCATGGGCCGCGCCATTGTTCGCAACCCGCAGGTCTTTCTCATGGATGAGCCGCTGTCTAACCTCGATGCCAAGCTGCGTGTTCAGACCCGTACCCAGATTGCAGCCCTGCAGCGCAAGCTTGGGGTTACCACCGTTTACGTCACCCACGACCAGACGGAGGCCTTGACCATGGGTGACCGCATCGCGGTGCTGAAGGATGGCTACCTGCAGCAGGTTGGCGCGCCCCGAGAGCTTTATGACCGCCCCGCCAACGTCTTCGTCGCCGGCTTCATCGGCTCCCCAGCCATGAACTTGGGCACCTTCTCGGTCAAGGATGGTGACGCTACCTCTGGTCACGCTCGCATCAAGCTTTCCCCGGAAACCCTCGCCGCCATGACGCCGGAGGATAATGGCCGCATCACCATTGGTTTCCGCCCGGAGGCACTGGAGATCATTCCGGAAGGCGAGTCCACCGATCTTTCCATCCCAATCAAGCTCGACTTCGTGGAGGAACTCGGTTCCGATTCCTTCCTCTACGGCAAGCTGGTAGGCGAGGGCGACCTTGGATCCTCCAGCGAGGATGTCCCCGAGTCCGGCCAAATCGTCGTCCGCGCTGCTCCGAACGCCGCGCCTGCTCCGGGCAGTGTTTTCCACGCACGCATCGTGGAGGGCGGCCAGCACAACTTCTCGGCGTCGACTGGCAAGCGCCTCCCTTAAGCCCGCGTACCGGCTACCCCGAGGCACGTAATGAGTAGGGCAGTTCTAGCCATAATCAGCAGAAAAGGTGGAGTGATTCGCCATGAAAGAGTCCATGAGCATCACCTCGTCGACGTACGCGTCGGCACTGCTGACACTGCCCTGGGGTACACCCCTGGAACAGTGGCCCGATAATCTCATCGCCGCGCTGCCCAGGGGTATTTCCCGGCACATCGTGCGTTTCGTGGGGATCAACCGTGGCATCGTCGCGGTCAAAGAAATTGGTGCGCGTACCGCCCACCACGAGTACAAGATGCTGCGTGAACTGCAGCGCCTTGGTGCCCCCAGTGTGCGCCCCGTAGCCGTGATCACCGGACGCCATCCGGCAGAGGAAGACTACGGGGAGCTCACCGCAGCTTTGGTGACCGAGCACTTGGAGTTTTCCCTGCCCTATCGCGAGATCTTTTCTCGGCACCTCACGGTCGTGGAATCGGAGAAGCTCATCCGCGCCCTGTCCGTGCTGTTGGTGCGGATGCATCTGCTCAACTTCTACTGGGGAGATGTGTCACTGTCTAATACTCTCTTTCGTCGCGATGCTGAAACCTATTCCGCCTATCTCGTCGATGCCGAAACCGGGGAGTTCCAGCCCAACCTCTCTGAATCACGCAGGCTTTACGACGTCGACATCGCCCGCGTCAACATCATTGGCGAACTCATGGACCTACAGGCGGGTGAATGCCTAGATAAGTCCATCGATGTCATCGCCCTAGGAGGCCTTGTCGAAAGCTCTTATCTTGAATTGTGGACGGAGCTCACCGCGGAGGAATCCGTCGATGCCAGTGAATATTGGCGCCTCTCTGAGAGAATTGACCGGCTCAATCAACTGGGCTTTGACGTAGGGGAGCTCAAGGTCACGAAGGACGATTCGCGGCAGGTTGTGCGCATTCGCCCTGTAGTGGTGGATCCGGGCCACTATCGTGCAGAGCTATTGAGCTTAACCGGGCTGAGCGTCGAGGAACACCAGGCCCAACGCCTATTGGGCTCGATCCAGGCCTATCAGGCCGTCGAATGCGGACCGCATGTAGGTCTTACCCAAGCCGCGCATCTCTGGATGACGAATGAATACGAACCGACTATCGCCGCCGTCCCCGTGGAGATGTTAGACAAGCTGGAGCCAGCACAAATCTTCCACGAAATCGTCGACCACCGCTGGTTCCTCGCCCAAGAAAGGGGAGGGGCTGTCACCCTCCCAGAGGCCACGGCATCCTATCTTGAATCCGTGCTTCCGGCCCGCCGCGACGAGGCTCGCCTCCTCAGCACAAACCCTTCAGACGAAGACTTGTCATAACCTCTCGCGTGCCCCAACGGCTCCTACGATCAAAAATCCTCCCTGCTTCCCTCAACTGTTTTTATATGTATTTGTATGTTTTAGGCCCGATTACTTGTGAATATGTGGAATACCTCACTAAGGTGGAAGGAAGGCTAACCAGTTCATAGTCGGACTGCAATCCGCTATGAAGTACTTGGTGGCGCTGGGAAGAAGCCTTCGTTATGGGAGGTCTCCCAGACACAATCGAATACGGGCCGGATATCCATCTCGGCTCATCACCCCGCTTTTTATCAAGAAAGATGAGGACCTCTTGAAGCGTCTTACTCGCATCGCATCCATCAGCATGGCCTCCATGCTCGCCGCCGCAAGTCTCGTCGCGTGCTCCGGCTCCACCGACGAGGAAGGCGATGTTTACTTCCTGAACTTCAAGCCTGAACAGGACGTGGCATACCAGGAAATCGCAAAGGCCTACACTGAAGAGACCGGCGTTAAGGTCAAGGTCGTTACTGCCGCCTCCGGCTCCTATGAGCAGACCCTCAAGGCCGAGATTGGCAAGGACGAAGCCCCGACTCTCTTCCAGGTCAATGGCCCAGCCGGCTTCATCACTTGGCAGGACTACATGGCAGATATGTCGGACACCGAGGTAGCTAAGCAGCTGACCGACGACATTCCGCCGCTGACCACCGAGGATGGCGAGGTACGTGGCGTTCCGTTCGCCGTCGAGGGCTTCGGCATCATCTACAACGACGAGATCTTCGACAAGTACATCGCCACGTCCGGCGCAAAGATCAAGTCCACGGATGAGATCACGAGCTACCAGAAGCTCAAGGAAGTCGCCGAGGATATGCAGGCAAAGAAGGACGAGCTCGGTATCGAAGGCGCCTTCGCCTCCACCTCGCTGACATCCGGTGAGGACTGGCGTTGGCAGACCCACCTGGCCAACGCTCCGATCTGGCAGGAGTACCAGGACAAGGGAGTCGAGGACACCAACGAGATCGAGTTCTCCTACAACAAGGAGTACAAGAACCTTTTCGATCTCTACCTTGAGAACTCCACCGTAGAAAAGTCTCTTGCGCCGTCTAAGACGGTGTCTGATTCCATGGCTGAGTTCGCACAGGGCAAGGCCGCTATGGTTCAGAACGGTAACTGGGCATGGTCCCAGATTTCCGAGACTTCTGGCAACGTGGTCAAGGAAGACAAGATCAAGTTCCTGCCCATGTACATGGGTCTGCCAGATGAAGAAAAGCACGGCATCAACGTCGGTACCGAGAACTATTTGGGCGTGAACTCTGAGGCCTCCGAGGTCGACCAGCAGGCCACCAAGGACTTCGTGGATTGGCTGTTTACCTCTGAAGCTGGCAAGGAGCACGTGGTGAAGGACCTTGGCTTCATCGCACCGTTCGAAAGCTACACCGCTGAGAACACCCCGAATGACCCCCTTTCTGAGCAAGTCGCGGAAGCTATCGCTAACAAGGATCTGACCACCTACCCGTGGAACTTCCAGTACTTCCCGTCCCAGCAGTTCAAGGATGACTTCGGCCAGGATCTGTCGCAGTACGCCTCCGGAAAGCTGAAGTGGGAGGACGTCGTCAAGCACTTCAATGACAACTGGGCTGCTGAGAAGGAATCCAACTGGGGCTAAAGCTCTATTCCCGTCCCCCTCGCCACACTCCTTCCAATAGCGGAGGGCGGGGAGGGGAGTAGGTGAGGGTTGTGGCCCGCGTCGCGAGCTTGTGCGCGAGCAGTTATTCCACATCCTCAGCCTCCTCTCCTCACCGCCTTCCCCGCTGGGAAACGTGTGGCACCACCTGAAATTAAGGTTTCACCACCATGCAAGCAACGCTGAAGAAGTACTTCCCAGTCTTTGTCTTGCCCACCCTTCTGGCATTCATGATTGCCTTCTTGGTGCCGTTCATCGTGGGTTTCTTCCTCTCCTTTACGAAGTTCACCACTATCACCAACGCCAAGTGGGTTGGCATAGACAACTACGTCAAAGCTTTCTCCCAACGCGAAGGTTTCATCTCAGCCTTCGGTTTCACCGTCCTCGTGGTCATCGTCTCCGTGATCACAGTCAACATCTTCGCCTTCCTCTTGGCGTGGTTGCTGACCCGCAAACTCCGCGGTACCAACTTTTTCCGCACAGTCTTCTTTATGCCGAACCTTATCGGCGGCATTGTGCTGGGTTATACCTGGCAGACCATGATCAACGCCGTGCTTTCGCACTATGCCACGACTATTAGCGCGGACTGGAAATTCGGCTACGCCGGCCTCATCATGCTACTTAACTGGCAGCTCATCGGCTACATGATGATCATTTACATCGCCGGCCTGCAAAACGTCCCACCAGAGCTCATTGAGGCTGCCGAACTCGACGGCGTCAACAAGTGGGAGATGCTGCGGCACGTCACTATTCCGATGGTCATGCCATCCATCACCATCTGCCTCTTTTTGACTTTGTCGAACTCCTTTAAGCTCTTCGACCAGAACCTGGCGCTGACCAACGGCGCTCCTGGCGGGCAAACTGAGATGGTGGCGCTCAACATCATCAACACGCTGTTTAACCGTATGAATGTCGAGGGCGTCGGTCAGGCCAAGGCCGTTATCTTCGTCGTCGTTGTGGTCGTCATCGCGTACTTCCAACTGCGCGCGACCCGCTCCAAGGAAATCGAGGCTTAAGTTATGACTACCAGCACTTCAGCGCAGGCCGCTCCGGCCTCGAAGAAGAAGGATCACCAGCTTCCCTCGGATAATAAGACCCACATGTCTGGCAGCGCCAAGTTCGTGGTCTACGCCATTCTGGCGTTCTTCACCATCGTCTTCTTGGGGCCGATCCTCTTCATCTTCATCAACTCCTTTAAGTCCAAGTTCGCCATCTCCTCCGATCCTTTCTCCCTTCCCATCGGTGAAACCTGGGTCGGCTTCGAGAACTTCATGGTGGGCTTGACCAAGCAGGGCTTCTTGGAGGCCACATTGTGGTCCTTCATCATCACGATCCTCTCCGTCATCGTCATCGTGTTCTTCTCCGCGATGACCGCCTACTACATCACGCGCGTCAAGACCTGGTGGACAAACCTTCTGTACTACCTCTTCGTGGTCTCCATGATCATCCCCTTCCAGATGGTCATGTTCCCGACGGTCAAGATTGCAGACATGCTCCACCTCAACAACCCGATCGGCATCGTGGTGCTCTACCTCGGTTTCGGTTCCGGTCTGTCGGTGTTCATGTTTGCGGGCTTCGTCAAGTCCATTCCTCTGGATGTTGAGGAAGCTGCGATGATCGACGGCTGTGGTCCGCTCCAGAACTACTTCCGGGTAGTCTGGCCTATGCTCAAGCCAACTGCCATCACCGTGGCCATTCTCAATGCCATGTGGGTGTGGAACGACTACCTGCTGCCATACTTGGTCATTGGCCTGTCCACGCGATACAAGACCATCCCGGTGGTCATCCAATCCTTCGTTGGCTCCAACGGTAACCGCGATACGGGTGCCATGATGGCCATGCTGGTCTTGGCCATCATCCCCATCGTCATCTTCTACTTCTCCACGCAGAGGCACATCATCGAAGGTGTGGCTGCCGGTGCCGTGAAGGGTTAGAAGGTTGCGATAGGATAAAACCATGAATCGCATACTCGGCCCCGAATCGAAGTTCTATGCTGCTCTGAGCCTCTTCGCTGACCTAGTCATCGTGAATGTTCTCTTGGTGATAACGTGCTTTCCCGTATTCACCGGGGGAATGTCCTTGCGCACCGCCCACGCGGTGACCGGCCAGATGGTCCGCGAGGAAGGTTCTCGCCGCGGCTCGGCCTTCGTTCGGGGCCTTTTGACGCGTCCCGGGGTCAACACCGCATGGTGGCTCATTTCCCTCGCCGTCGCCGCCTTAGCCGCGTATGAATTCGCTATCATTGCCAAGGCAGATCTGGGTTCAATGGGCCTGATACTGCGCGCAGCCTTGATCTCGGGGCTTATCGTATTGGGCTCTGTCAGCGTATGGTTCTTCCATCTCGATGCACCGGGGCTCGGCTTCCGCCAAAGAATCACACAGGCCATGATGAAGGCGGTAGGGCACCTACCGCGTACTCTTTTGGCAATATTGCCTGGCATAGTGCTTGTTTTGTACCCCGTCTTTTTCCCAGCGCAGTGGGGAGGCTACCTGTTCTTCCTCGCAGTGCTCGGCCCGGCTCTCGCGGTCTATCTCGCCGAGCTAGTGCTGCAGTGGCCCGAACTCAATTCGCAAACGCCCGATAGCCCCTCTGCATAACGCGGTGCGCGCCAGCTGGCCTAAAACGAGAAATAGGGTAGTGGTATCCACGTCATCATCGAATCGGCGTTAACTTCGGAGGGGAAACAGAAGCGGCTACCGATTCGGTCGGCTATTTGCGGAAGAGTTGAATCGAAACCGATGCGGATGTTTGCGGGGAGCCGCGCCAGTTGCATCAGTTCCGATTCGTAATCCGAAAGGCAAGGATCACCCACCGCATCGGTGTTGCGGTAGTTAACTAATGTGACAGCAGTTAACTAGTGTGACATCAAAATATCGAACATAGTAACGAAAATAGGGTTTTGTGCCTCTGTGAGCCACGCCACTAAATTCGTCTATGTGTCTCTATATAAAAAGAGTTGGGGTGAAAATACGCAAAATTACGAAACTCTATTGAAAAGTAGTAGAAACATGCTGGTCACGGCGTTTTCGTGTGTTTCGTAATTTGTTTTTTCGATTTTCGTAATTTTACGAAACCGCAGGTCAGGCGTTTCGTAGTTTTTTCGTAGTTTGCTTCGTAAATTACGAAACTAAGAAAGAGACACCTACAGCATTGTGTTGCAGGTCACAAAAGGGCGCGCTCTAGGGATTGTAGGTGCTTATTGGAACGCGTGTTCTAAAAAGCGTGTGGTTGTTTTTGCTGTCACTTTCTCGCTCCCATGCCTGTGGTTCGGGACCAAGGGGGAGAAGGGGGCACAGGGGGAAGGGTGGCAGGGTGTTGTAGGGCTGCCTCAGGCGGTAGAATGGGCTTAGCGGCGTGGGGGCGCTGGCGTGGCCATGGCGGCGTTGCTGCGGCCTTTGGGGGCGAGGCGGAACAGTGAAAAACCGAACCTTAAGCGTAGGTTAAAGCGTAGGCGGCTGAAAATGTAAAAATCCCCCAACCTGTTTGTGCAGGTAAGGGGATTATTCGGGGTGGCTGACGGGGCTCGAACCCGCGACACCCAGGATCACAACCTGGTGCTCTACCAGCTGAACTACAGCCACCATTGCCGCGTTAAGCAGCACGGATAACTTTAACTCACCGTGCTGTATTAACCAAAACGGCTGGTCAAGCGGGGGTTACCACCACTTGTTGAAAGTCAGGTTCGCGATCTCAATGTTGTCGATGTAATTCCCGCGAATTGGGTCAACTTGATCGGCAGCAGCAACGATATCGGAGACACCTGCGCCACGAGCGAACACTGGGACGAGCTGGTTGATGTGGTTACCGGAGTGCCAGCCGTGGTTTGGAACGATGCCTGCAGCGCCGGTCATTGCGGACCAGTTTGGATCATCGTTAGGGCCGGTCATGTAGCCGGTTTCGTGGTCGGCGGTGACGATCACGAGGGTTTCATCCCAAGAGGAGTTGGTCTCAACCCACTCGATGACAGTTTCAACGGCCTTGTTGAACTCTTGGACTTCTTCAATGTCGCGAGCCATGTCATTTGCGTGGCCTGCCCAGTCGATTGCGCCACCTTCGATCATGATGTGGAATCCGTCTTCGTCCTGGTTAAGAACGTTGAGGGCTGCCTTGGACATGGTGGAAAGGTCGACGACGTCGTTGAGTGGAACGTCGTAAGGAGTGACAGAGTCGCCATCGCGGTCGTGCTGAAGGGGGTCTTCGACCTGCGCGAGACCGAAGTACTTGTCACTTTCAACTTGGCCGTTTGCGAGAGCCTCGAAGTCTGCGTCCTCTTCGACGAAGGTGAAGTCGGTTTCGCCACTTGCGAGGCGCTCGTACTGGGAAGCCTGCATGTAGTCTTCGTCGGCTTCTGTGATTGGGTTGCCGTTGTTGTCGAAGAATGGGTGGCCAGCACCCATGATGACGTTGAGATCACTGTTGATCATCTCTTCGGCCATCGCGTGCAGATCATTGCGGTTGGAGTTGTGAGCTGCCCAAGCCGCAGGAGTTGCGTGGTTGAAAGGAACAGAGGAAACAACGCCGGCTGCCTTGCCCTTTTCAATTGCGTACTCAGAGGTGTTCTTCGCAGGCTCGTTGGCTGGGTTGATGCCGATCATGCCGTTGGTGGTCTTAACGCCGGTTGCCATTGCGGTTCCTGCAGCAGCGGAGTCGGTGAAGTTCTCATTGACATAGTTGTGATCAGCCCACGCGCGCTCAGGGTCGTAGGAGTTTCCATCCTGGAAGGTGGACTGTGCAAGCTGGGTCCACTCAGCGCCTTCAAATGCCTGAACTGGAGTGCCACCCTCAACTGGGGTGACAGAACCTGGCTCGCCTTCGACCTGGTGCATGGTCTGGCCGGTTTCAAACAGGTTGGTTGCGGAGACATGGTTGTAACCCATGCCGTCACCGATCATGTAGATGATGTTCTTTGGAGCATCCAGAGGTGCTGGAGTTTCAGGATGGAGCTCGCTGGAGGACAGCAGTCCTGAGGATCCAGAAACGTAGGAGGACTGGGCGGCAGCGGTGCCGGAGATTCCAGCGAGAACAATGCTGGAGGTGATGGCGCAAGTGATTGCAAGCGAACGACGCTTGAAAGACATTTTATTCCTTATGTTGGGCTCGAGAGTGTGCTTCAGGGCTTCACTGGGAATGTGCTTTTCATGAAAATCAAGCAAGAAAGGTATGAAAACCAAAGAGTTTTCCGAGTTTTCACCCGGGCAATCCATAAGGTAGAGGCTATATGTCAATTCCTGGCTACTTTTAAGTGAAGTCTTGGCAACTAATCTTCGGCTCGCCTATTTTCCTAAAAAACCGACTAATTAGTGTCTGAAATTTGCCAAGAGTGTGTATGAAGTGTGCTCAAAATGTGCTCGCAGCATGTTTATGGAAAGCAGAAAGGGCACCCCTTCAAAATGAAAGAGTGCCCTGAACTGCTGAAACATGGATAAAACATGTTTAAATTGCGGTGCCCCCAGCAGGATTCGAACCCGCGACCAACCGGGTAGAAGCCGGTTGCTCTAATCCACTGAGCTATGGAGGCGTAGAAACTACTACTGGTGCCAAACCGGCAATCTAGAAAGCTTCTCGAAACACTTTATATAGAAACTCCCACAATTGACAAGAAATACCCAATTGTGTGAAGCCCCACATTATTGCGTGCGCTTGGAACTTTACCGTACACCCGTGTTCGGCTATCACATGGATCACTCAACTATGGTTCTGGGTGTTGGGGAGGTTAGATTAGGGGCATGGATGAGCAGGTCGTTGCCGAGGGTTCTGGTGGAGTTTCTTCTCCAGTGAATAAATCGCAGGTAAAGAGCAGCAAGGTGAGAATCACCTGGCCTTTCTACGTTTTGTTTGCGTTTGTGGCTGGTTTGGTGGGTGTCATTTTGGCGTGGGGTTTCCTGTCGGAATCTCTTGCTGCATTGGGCATCCCTGATCCGGGCCCGATGACTACTGCTGGTTTGCCGTTTTTGCGTGCGGTGGGCTGGATTGTTGCTGCGTTGTCAGCGGGTAGTTTCATGGCGACGACCTTCTTTATTAGTCCGCGAGAAATTAAGCGCAGCGCGGAAGATGGGCCTCAGAAGGCTAGTTATCTGAATCGTTCGTATTTGTCGGTGGATGGTTCCATCGCGGCGCGTACGGGTTCGTTTGCGGCTATTTGTTTTGGCCTTGTGGCGATTGTGATGATCCCGATGGTGATGTCAGACTTGTCGGGGCAACCGTTTACTGAGGCGCTGAAGTTGCAGAACTGGGCGATCGCATTCGAGCAGGTTGCGTTGGCTAAGGCGTGGGCGTGGGTTGCTGGTTTTGCCTTCATCACCGGTATCGCTGGTCTGTTTTGTCGTACATGGTTGGCACAGCCGTTGCTGTTTGCGGGTTCCATCATCATGACTGTTCCACTTGGTTTGGAAGGTCACTCAGCTGCCGGTGGCGACCACGATTACGGCACGAACTCCCTGTTGTGGCACTTGGTTTTGATGCTGCTGTGGGTGGGTGGCCTGATGGCGTTGATTGCGCACGCTCGCCGCATTGGTCCCAACATGGATATGGCAGTGAAGCGTTATTCCATCATCGCAACCTACGCAGTTATTGGTATGGCGATTTCTGGCGTCGTGAATGCGTTGCTGCGCATGGACTTCTCAGATCTGTTCACCACTAATTATGGTTTGCTGGTCTTTGCTAAGGCTGTTGGTGTTGTCGTGGTGGGCATGTTCGGTTTGGCCCACCGCACTTTCACCATCCCGAAGCTAGAGAAGGATCCAAAGAACTCAGCGCTGTTTACTCGCATCGCGATCGTGGAAGTTCTTGCCATGGCTGCGGTCACCGGCGTTGCTATTTCCATGGGACGCACCCCGCCACCTGCACCAGAGATTCAAGACCTTTCAGTGATGGCTTTGGAAATGGGCTACTCCCTGGAGAAGGAACCAACTCTTCTCAACGTGTTCACCATGTGGCGTTTTGATTTGATGCTGGGCACCATCGGCATCATGTTATTGGCCTTCTATATGTATGGCCTTGTGGCTTTGCGTCGACAAGCAAAAAAGTGGAACCACATGCGCACCTTCTGGTGGGTGCTGGGCTGTATCACCCTGGTGGTCACCGTTTCTTCCGGCATCGGCATGAATATGCCGGCGACGTTCTCCATGCACATGGTCGCGCACATGCTGTTGTCCATGGTCGTGCCGGTGTTCCTGGTGCTGGGCGCGCCGTTGTCGCTGATCATGGAGGCCGTTGCGCCTGGAGAGCCGGGCCGACCTGGGCTGCACGAATGGGCTGCGGTGATGACTGATAATCCGCTGCTGAAATTCATCATGCACCCAGCGGTGAACACGATTCAGTTCATCATCATTTTCTACGCGCTCTACCTGACGCCGCTGTATGACATCATGGTGTCCGAGCACGCCGGACACCTGATCATGAACTTCGTGTTCGTGATTTCCGGTTACGTCTATTACTGGGAAATGATCGGTCCTGACCCCAAGCCGGAGGAACGCACGCATGTGTCGCGTCTGGCGTGGCTGACTTTCTCGATGCCATTCCACCTCTTCTTCGGCGTGTACCTCATGCAGCTCCAGGTCATTTTGGCGGAGGATTTCTACACCAAACTCAACCTGCCATGGGAGGTCGATCTGGCCTACGACCAGCTCGTTGGCGGCGGCATCGCCTGGGCGTCGGGTTCCTTCCCGCTGATTGTCGTGTTCGGTTACCTCTTCCGTGGTTGGTTCCGTGAGGAAAGAATCGTGGAGAAAAACTACCAGGCCCGCGCCGAAGCCACTGGTTACGCTGACGCCGAGGAATACAACAGGATGCTCGCACGCATGAACGAGGGCCACGACATGCACGGCGACTACTACCAGGAAACCTTCGAGCCCAAAGACAAAGACAAAGACAAAGAATAAGCTTTTCGACGTCTCCCCGCACCCCTTCCAGCCCGCCCCTGTGGATAACTAGGCCTCATTTTCGATCAGGCCACAACTTATCCACAGGCGGGCTTTTTCTTCCTTTACGCGCTTGTCGTTCGGTGCCAGACTGCGTGGTGAAAGCACTCATCACCTATCAGAAAAGGGAAGAAAAATGATCAACACACCAGTAACCATCGCCGGCCGCATCGTCAGTGACTCCGTATATATTGGCCGTAAAGACAACCTCGACGGCGTCCTAAGAATCCGCGTGGCCAGCTCCCGCTCCTACAAGCAGGGCGAAAAATGGCACAACGTGGACAAAGTCTTCATCAACGTTGAAGCCTGGGGAAAACTCGGCGTCAACTCCCACATTTCCCTCAAACCAGGCGTCTCTGTGATCGTCCAAGGCTTCCTGTACACCAATGAATGGGAAGTGGAATCCGCTGATCCCAATGTTAAAAAGCTAGAAAAGCGCCAAGAAATCAGGATGCGAGCAACCTCCATCGGCATTGACATGAACCACTACATCGTTGGCTTCAAGGAAAGTAAGCCCAACGCATCCAACAGCCCCGAGGGCGTGGAGATGCCAGATGCAAACTTGGAAGACTATCCAGATGTAGATCAGAAGCGGGGAGCGAAGCAGGTGGCGGCTTCGGATGCTTCGGAGGAGGGGACAGAGGCTTCGGAAGCTGACGAGGCTCCTGAGACTCCTGAGGAAAAACGCGAATTAGCTATGGCTGGTGTGGGAGCAGGTTCAGGCTCTGATTCAGGCGAGGAAGCGCCTTTTTAATCGCCAAACATCTAAATGGTCGCAGCGGGGGAGTGATCCTTCGCTGCGATTGCTGTAAGGCCCACTTGCCCGAGGTCCCTAAATTGGCGCTGCTCATGTAATCTTGTGCGTTGAGTACTTAAACGCAAATTCGCATTTAAAGGGGTTACATTGGGCGAGTTCATCTACACGATGAAGAACGTGCGTAAGGCAATCGGTGACAAGGTCATCTTGGACAATGTCTACATGTCCTTCTACCCAGGCGCCAAGATCGGTGTCGTCGGACCCAACGGTGCCGGTAAGTCATCGATCTTGAAGATCATGGCTGGGTTGGATCAGCCTTCCAACGGTGAAGCATTCCTGGATCCAGGTGCAACCGTGGGCATCCTGTTGCAGGAGCCACCACTAAACGAAGAAAAGACTGTTCGCCAGAACGTCGAAGAAGGTCTTGGTGAGATCTTCGAAAAGAAGCAGCGCTTCGACGCCATCGCAGAAGAAATGGCAACCAACTACACCGACGAGCTCATGGAAGAAATGGGCGTTCTGCAGGAGGCTCTCGACGCAGCTGATGCGTGGGAGATCGACTCCAAGATCGACCAGGCAATGGATGCATTGCGTTGCCCTCCAAGCGATGAGCCAGTTACCCACCTCTCCGGTGGTGAGCGTCGCCGCGTCGCACTGGCAAAGCTTCTGCTTGCAGAGCCAGATCTGCTGCTGCTCGATGAGCCTACTAACCACCTTGACGCCGAGTCCGTCCTGTGGCTGGAGAAGCACCTCGCTGACTACAAGGGCGCTGTCCTTGCCGTCACACACGACCGTTACTTCCTCGACCACGTTGCACAGTGGATCTGTGAAGTTGACCGTGGTCAGCTGCACCCTTACGAAGGCAACTACTCCACCTACCTGGAGAAGAAGGCAGAGCGCCTCGAAGTTTCTGGCAAGAAGGATCAGAAGCTGCAGAAGCGCCTGAAGGACGAACTCGCATGGGTTCGTTCCGGCGCTAAGGCACGTCAGGCTAAGAACAAGGCTCGTCTGCAGCGTTACGACGAGATGGTTGCGGAAGCTGAGAAGTACCGCAAGCTCGACTTCGAAGAAATTCAGATCCCAACCCCACCACGCCTGGGCAACAAGGTCGTGGAGGTCAAGGACCTGGAGAAGGGCTTCGATGGCCGCGTGCTGATCAAGGACCTGTCCTTCACCTTGCCTCGTAACGGCATCGTCGGCGTGATCGGACCTAACGGTGTGGGTAAGTCCACCCTGTTCAAGACCATCGTTGGCCTTGAAAACCCAGACGCAGGCAGCGTTGAAATCGGCGACACCGTCCAGTTGTCCTACGTGGACCAGGGCCGTGAAAACATTGATCCAGAAAAGACCGTTTGGGAAACCGTTTCCGACGGACTCGACTACATCATTGTCGGACAGAACGAAATGCCATCCCGCGCATACCTGTCCGCCTTCGGATTCAAGGGCGCAGATCAGCAGAAGCCATCCAAGGTCCTCTCCGGTGGTGAGCGCAACCGCCTCAACCTCGCGCTGACCTTGAAGCAGGGCGGAAACCTGATCCTCCTCGATGAGCCTACAAACGACCTCGACGTGGAAACTCTGGGCTCCCTGGAAAATGCACTCCAGAACTTCCCTGGCTGTGCAGTGGTCATTTCCCACGACCGTTGGTTCCTGGACCGCACCTGTACCCACATCCTCGCGTGGGAAGGCAACATCGCGGAAGGCCAGTGGTACTGGTTCGAAGGCAACTTCGAAGACTACGAGAAGAACAAGGTGGAGCGCCTCGGTGCTGACGCCGCACGTCCTTCCCGTGTCACTCACCGCAAGCTGACTCGCTAGAGTCGAAGCAGCGCTAAACCCCTCACAGAGATTGTTCTGTGAGGGGTTTTAGTTTTTACTGATGCTTCTGCTTGGTTTGCATGGAGTTCGTTGGGACATCATTGCAGAAGATGGTGTTGGTGAGTTTTTGCAGGAAACGGCACAACAGGGTGCGTTCCGAATCATGGTGATGGAGCCACCCACGCTTTCTGGTCCGGGGTGGTCATCAATCCTTACAGGATATTGATGAGCATGGTGTGACAGATAATTCCCTGGTGGGCAAGCGTCTGTGGAACTACCCGGATTTTCTGGCAAGGGCTTTTTATCAGGACCAATCCACGCGTACTATTGCCACAGCAAGTTGGCCTGTATTAGCGGATCCCCATGGTTTAGGCCCAATTATTCATCCTCGGATGGAGCAGCAATTCGCTGGGCTTCATAACGTCATCGTGCGTGATGGTGAAACCCTGGGATATGAGCGCATCGATGCGGAAATCGCTTCGATCGCTACAGCTGCGCTCCGGCAGAAGGGGTTTGATGCGGGATTTGTGTACTTCGGTGAAATCGATGATGCTGGCCATATTTTCGGCCTGGCAGGCGACGAATACCGAGATGCGATTCGCAGGGTCGACACCCACGTGAAGAAGGTTCTTTCTGAAGTGTCACGACGCTCCGACGAGCTCGGGGAGGACTGGCTGGTAGTGATCACAACTGATCATGGTCACCTTGATGAGGGCGGGCACGGCGGCACCACCGATCGGGAGCGAGAATCCTGGATCATCACGTGGAGCCCGCACCGGGAACTGCCAGAGTGGCCTGAAGAAATTGCGCCGCATGAGCTGGCAGAACTGATGCTTGTGGAGCGCCGAACCTTGAGGTGATTGTCACTAAATGTGCTCAGCTTCGTGGGATCGGTAGAATGCTTGCGAGACGCTTGATTTGCAAGATGTGAGCAAAGAGACGGCCAAGCAAACAGCTACAAAGAAAGAGGCTAGGCGAACCCCATGGCAGCCAACAATGTCAACGACGACACCCAAAATAATCTTCACGTGACGGAGGTGGATCTCCGCTGGGCTGATTTCGATCGTTTTGGGCACGTCAACAACGCGGCGTTCATTGAGATCGCGCAGGAAGCTCGATTGGCGTTTGCGGAGGATCAGTTCCGTGAGCGTGGCTATGAGATCCCTGCTGTGTTTGTGCGCCACTTGGAAGTTGATTATTTGCGTGCGATCTTGCCGGATACCACCCAGGCTGTCGTGGAGACACAGGTGACCAAGATCGGTAATACTTCCTTCAGCACTCGTCAAGAGGTCAAGGATCGTAACGGTCGTGTGTGCTGCGTGGTTGAGTGCGTGCAGGTGGCTGTCAATGTGCAGACTGCTGCGCCCCGTTCCATCAGCAAGGTGGAGCGCAAGGTGCTGACCGCTGTCGCTACTGATGAGGTGCAGTCGCAGGAAGCTCTAGAAAAGTAGTGGTTGAGACTCTTTCTATCACCTCAGGTGCGGCTGGCCTGCAGGCGCTTGTTGCGCGTGCGGTTGGTTTGGATGAGTTGGCGAGCGCGCGTTTCCGCCAGCTCACGCCAGAGGTCGTTGATGTTTTTGTCACCACTCCGTTCAACGTGACGGCGTCGCGCCGGGTATTTGGTGTGGCGGGTCGCGATGGCGCTGCAGTTGGCGCGAAGGATTTGCTGCAGGCACTCAGCGAGGGCCGGGAAGACGTAGGCACCTCCCGCGACGCCAGCTGGCCGGGCTCATTGCCGCCAGCCACGGGCTTTACGCTTGTCGACGAACTCCCCACCCACGTGGTGCGCACTTTGGCTGATCAGGGTCAGGCATTGGCTCGCCAGTTCTCCGGCCCGCTTGGCCCTCCGGCTTCGTTGATGGATCAGGAAGTTATTTCAGCAGAAGGCAATGGCAAGAAGGCCGGAATCCCGATGCGCACGGTATTTACCTGCACTTCGCTTGGTTTGATCCCAGGTTTTGAGGCAGCCAATGATGTGCCGAGGCACCTGCGGGTATCGGTGAATGGTCGTTGGACCCGCGTTGATGCTCCCTATGGCAGTGTTTATCACTCGTCAGGTTTGGGTCTGAGCGTTTTCTAAAGCAAGACCCAGCCTGCAAGGGCCGCACCCGCGGCGATGGCCCACGGCGGAATTTTCCAGTGGGCTAGCCCCAGCCAACACACCGTTGCGATAGCTAATGCGGAAACGCTGGTGATGCCGTGGGTGAATACGGGATCGTAGAGCGCTGCGCCCAAAAGCCCCACCACACCGGCGTTGATGCCGGTGACTGCTGCTTGGATGCGCGGTGCTTTTCGCCAGCGTCCCCAAAAGTACATTCCGCTGATGCTCAAGAGTGCGGCGGGGAAGAAGATCGCCAGGCTGGCCAGCACTGCACCACCGATGCCACCGTAGATTGCGCCGAGGTAGCTGGCGAAGCTGAACATGGGGCCAGGCACTGCCTGCGCTGCGGAGTAGCCGGATAGGAAGTCGGTTTCTTTAATAAAACCGGGCGCAACAACGAGCTTTTCCAGCAGTGGCAAAACCACGTGGCCGCCGCCGAACACTGTGGATCCGGCTTGAATGAATGCTGGATAAAACCCGCCCATGATTACGGCGCCGAGAAGTGCGCCCAAAAACACCACTAGTGATCCGATGCCCGCCCAAGCCGGTATGGCGCGTAGCGGGGAAGGGGGTGGGGTGGCGTCGATAAGCGAATTGAAGCTGAAGGCACCGATGAGGCCAGCGAGAATGATGACGCCGAGGTGTGTAAACGCGTTGGGGAGGGCGAGCACCGCGATGCCGGAGGCGACCGCGATGGTGGCGGCGCGCGGCGTGGAGGCCATGGAGCGCGCCATGCCGGTGACTGCGTGGAAGACGACGGCGACCGCTGCGGCGAGCAGGCCGAGCGTCCAGCTGGCGGAGGTCGCATCAAAAAGCAGGGCGAACGCCGCCATGAGCGCCAATGAGGGCCAGGTAAACATGAGCCAGGCGATCGCCATGCCGGAAAAACCGGCGCGGTGGTAGCCCAGCATCATACCGACCTGCGACGATCCAGGTCCGGGAAGTAGTTGGCTGAGCGCTACGATCTCGGAATATTGGCGATCATCCAGCCAGCGCCGCCGCTCCACGAATTCCGTGCGGAAATATCCGAGGTGCGCGGTGGGGCCGCCGAAAGCGCTGAAGCCCAGCACGCCGAAACTGCGTGCGATTTCTGCAATTCGATTCACAATCGCTTAGCTTATGGTCAAAACGACTTTTTGGCAGAAGTTAAGCGTGCGGATCGGGGTTGGAATTGATCAGCATATCGGCCGCGCGCACCATATGCTCCCAAATCGCTTCACGCTGCTCCGCGGTCAAATCCACGCCGTCGAGTGCATTGGACATGAGCTGCAGCCAACGCTCCGCTGCGGTGACGCCGATGGGGTAATTGACGTGACGCATGCGCAGACGAGGGTGTCCACGCTGCTCCTGATAATCCTTCGGGCCGCCCCAGTACTGGCTGAGGAACATCTTTAGACGCTGCTCGGCGCCCTCAAAATCATCCGGCGGATACATCGGGCCTAAAATATCGTCGTTGGGGACCTGTTCATAAAAACGGTGGACGATGAGGGAAAACGTTTCCTCGCCGCCCACAGAATCATAAAAATTTTCTGAGGTTGTCATGGGTACCAGTCTAAGCCCTGGCCTTACGCCAGTAAGGTGTTACCCATGCGCGAACTAGCACTCAACATGGCCGGCGTCACCGTGCGGCGCGGCGAGAAATTGCTTCTCGACGATATCTCCCTCTCAATTCCGCAAGGGTCGCACTGGGCCGTACTTGGTCCAAATGGCGCCGGTAAAACCACCATGCTGAAGATCGCAGCCACCTTGCTGTACCCATCGGAAGGCACCGTGGACATCCTGGGGCATCGCTTTGGTCGGGTGGATACTCGTGAGCTGCGGAAAACAATCGGCCTGGTGGACCCGAAGCAAAGATTTACCAACCTGCCGGCCCACGAAATTGTGCTGTCGGGGTTAACCGCCTCCAACGGGTTGTTGCCACGGTGGTCGGCTTCGGCTTCGGAGTTGGAGCGGTGCGCTTTGATGTTGGAGTTGGTGGGCATGACAGCGCGTGCCGATCGTTACTGGGCCGATATGAGCCAGGGCGAAAAAGCCCGCACCCTGATTGCTCGTGCGCTGATTATCTCACCGACCCTACTGCTGCTTGATGAACCCACCACCGGCCTTGACCTGCCCGGACGTGAAACTTTGCTCAGTGTGATTGATGGTTTGCGAGCCGCTCTTCCTGGTCTGACGACAGTGATGATCACCCACCACGTCGAAGAGATCGCCGCCTCCACGACAGATATCCTCATGATCAAGGACGCCCGCATACTGGCTTCGGGGACTGTTTCAGAAGTGATGACTCCTGAAAATTTGGGCGCGCTGTATGACATGTCGGTGTCGTTGGAAACTGTGCGCAGCCGGTGGTTCGCGTTCGATGCTCTGCATTAAAAGGGGCTAGTTTTACACAAAAGTGGACAGCTTGGTCTATCATTGCCAGAAGACCGGTCCTTTTAGGGCCATAGAATTCTGATTACAGGAGTTGATCTACCTTGTCTTTTGACCCAAACACCCAGGGTTTCTCCACTGCATCGATTCACGCTGGGTATGAGCCAGACGACTACTACGGTTCGATTAACACCCCAATCTATGCCTCCACCACCTTCGCGCAGAACGCTCCAAACGAACTGCGCAAAGGCTACGAGTACACCCGTGTGGGCAACCCCACCATCGTGGCATTAGAGCAGACCGTCGCAGCACTCGAAGGCGCAAAGTATGGCCGCGCATTCTCCTCCGGCATGGCTGCAACCGACATCCTGTTCCGCATCATCCTCAAGCCGGGCGATCACATCGTCCTCGGCAACGATGCTTACGGCGGAACCTACCGCCTGATCGACACCGTATTCACCGCATGGGGCGTCGAATACACCGTTGTTGATACCTCCGTCGTGGAAGAGGTCAAGGCAGCGATCAAGGACAACACCAAGCTGATCTGGGTGGAAACCCCAACCAACCCAGCACTTGGCATCACCGACATCGAAGCAGTAGCAAAGCTCACCGAAGGCACCAACGCCAAGCTGGTTGTTGACAACACCTTCGCATCCCCATACCTGCAGCAGCCACTAAAACTCGGCGCACACGCAGTCCTGCACTCCACCACCAAGTACATCGGAGGACACTCCGACGTTGTTGGCGGCCTTGTGGTTACCAACGACCAGGAAATGGACGAAGAACTGCTGTTCATGCAGGGCGGCATCGGACCGATCCCATCAGTTTTCGATGCATACCTGACCGCCCGTGGCCTCAAGACCCTTGCAGTGCGCATGGATCGCCACTGCGACAACGCAGAAAAGATCGCGGAATTCCTGGACTCCCGCCCAGAGGTCTCCACCGTGCTCTACCCAGGTCTGAAGAACCACCCAGGCCACGAAGTCGCAGCGAAGCAGATGAAGCGCTTCGGCGGCATGATCTCCGTCCGTTTCGCAGGCGGCGAAGAAGCAGCTAAGAAGTTCTGTACCTCCACCAAACTGATCTGTCTGGCCGAGTCCCTCGGTGGCGTGGAATCCCTCCTGGAGCACCCAGCAACCATGACCCACCAGTCAGCTGCCGGCTCTCAGCTCGAGGTTCCCCGCGACCTCGTGCGCATCTCCATTGGTATTGAAGACATTGAAGACCTGCTCGCAGATGTCGAGCAGGCCCTCAATAACCTTTAGAAACTATTTGGCGGCAAGCAGCTTTTCAATATAAGCAATGCGAGCCTCCACCATGTAGCCGAAGAGTTCGTCAGAAGTTGAGACGGACTCTTCGACTGCTTTACGGGTCAGTGGCGCTTCCACATCTGGGTTCTCATCAAGCCATGGCTTAGGAACCGGAGCAAACACATCCGGCTTTTCGCCCTCTGGACGATTGTCAAAGGTGTAGTCAGAAGTCAGGGTGAAGCTGAAGACATCAGCCATCATCATCTCCCGGATGATGGTTGCTTCCTTGAGGGACAGCCCGATATCAGTCAAGAACTTCAAGGACTCCTCCGCACCCGCGATTCGCAGTGGGGAAGTGCCCTGAGTAGAGATCTGTTCATCCAGCGCGACCAGAAGAACACGTGGAGTCTCACGGAATTGGTCGCGCAATGAGCTCCACAGCGTATGAATAGATTGCCGCCAATTGTCCGGATCAAGATCGGGCACCTTGATATCATCGATGATGCGCACCCAGACGCGATCAATGATTTCTTGACGATTTAGCACATGGTTATACAGTGCGCGAGGGGTGACACCCATGTCTCGGGCGAGGCGGTTCATGGTCACGGCAGCGAATCCTTCGCGGCCGGCAATGTTTAAAGTGCGCTCCACTATGGATTCGACGGAAAGGATACGTTGGGTGGGGCGTCCAGGACGACGTCCCGTGGAAGTGGCCGCCAGAGTTGACGCTACGGCTGGTTTCATAGTTTCGCTAGGCATGTTATATGACGTTACGCCTTTTTCTACAAGACAACCAGCGTTTTCAGCGAGATACTGGACATATCAACTAAAATCCCTGAATAAAACATCTAACATGGGTTTTATACAGAAAATTCATACGAAAGGTTGATCATGAAGAAGAAGATTGCGGTCGTTACCGGAGCGACCGGAGGCATGGGAATTGAGATCGTCAAAGACCTCTCCCGCGACCACATTGTCTACGCCTTGGGCCGAAATCCAGAGCATCTGGCAGCTCTCGCAGAGATCGAGGGAGTAGAGCCTATCGAGTCCGATATCGTGAAGGAAGTGTTGGAAGAGGGAGGCGTCGACAAGCTAAAAAACCTCGACCACGTGGATACGCTGGTGCACGCCGCGGCGGTGGCGCGTGACACGACCATCGAAGCCGGCAGTGTGGCCGAATGGCACGCACACCTTGATCTCAACGTCATTGTCCCGGCCGAGTTGAGTCGCCAACTCTTGCCCGCCCTCCGCGCGGCATCCGGCTGCGTCATCTACATCAACTCCGGCGCCGGCAACGGACCACACCCCGGCAACACCATCTACGCCGCCAGCAAACACGCCCTCCGCGGACTCGCCGACGCCTTCCGCAAAGAAGAAGCCAACAACGGCATCCGCGTCAGCACTGTCAGCCCCGGCCCCACCAACACCCCCATGCTGCAAGGCCTCATGGACTCACAAGGCACCAACTTCCGCCCAGAGATCTACATCGAACCAAAAGAAATCGCCAACGCAATCAGATTCGTGATTGACGCTGGCGAAACCACCCAGATCACCAACGTGGACGTACGACCACGTATCGAACTGGCGGACCGGAAAGATTAGTTCTGGGGGGCTTCCTGGGCTTCCTGGGTTTTTACTGGGGCTGTCTGGACTGCGGGGTTTTCTTGTGGCTCGGTGTTGGCTTGCTTGTGGCCGTCAGCCAGCTTGCGGGCCATGCCGACCAAACCAGGAACCACCGAAATGAACACGATCAGCAAGAAAATCAGATCAATATTGTTGCGGACGAAATCGAACTGACCCAACGCAGCACCCAAAGCCACCACGCCGGAACCCCACAAAATGCCACCGATCATGTTGTAAATAATGAACGTGCGGTAACGCATGCCAGCCATACCTGCGACCAGAGGTGCGTAAGTACGGACGATGGGCACGAAACGGCACAAAATGATCGTCACGGGGCCATGCTTCTCAAAGAAATCCTCAGTCTGCTTGAGGTATTCCTGCTTGAAAATCCTGCCATCCGGACGATTGACCAGGCGAGGGTGGAACTTGTGGCCAATCCAGTAACCCACCTGATCGCCAAGAATTGCGGCGATAGGGCAGAGGATCAGCACCAGCCACAGCGGTGCAAAAGGGTCAGCCTGGTTAGCTAGGAGACCACCGGTGAAAAGGAGAGAATCACCTGGTAGAAGTGGGAAAAGTAGGCCTGATTCGATAAAGACAATGGCAAGCATCGCCGGAAGAATGAAGCTACCGAACGGGCCGGAGCCGGAAAGAAGTTCCATAGGGTCCAGCCAGGACGGACCTAGCGCAACCTGGGAGACGGAGTCCGCAAGAGTAAAAACCATGGTGGACAGAGTACTCTTGGTTGACTGAATTTCTATACGGCAAAGTGTGACTTTTTAGAAAAATAGGGGTTTATTCAGGGTTGGGGTGGTCTGGTGTTGTATGGGATTGGTGACGTGTTGGTGTGGGCATGGCTGTGCCCGGTATCAGACACACTGGGGCGACTGACAACAGGCACAACAACATGACAACAACTCAGCAATAACAAGGGCTAGAACAAT
>JGI2924J29684_1078229_pt1 | contig 36147 bp, 28 predicted proteins | sample BenlonsequencITS_FD_29684 | JGI IMG/M metagenome (IMG submission 29684)
GCGATAGCTCACGCCGTAGCGGCAGTACCACCGCACCGCCCACAGGATGATTTCACGAGGGAACTGCCGACCGGAGAAGATGCCCATGGACCTGATTATTCCACGCCGGTCTTCCTACTGCCCCAACTTTGCAACAGCACCGTTTTGTAGGATAAGAAAATCCCGCACACAACCCGTCCTGGTGGGTGAAGTGGGGGAGGCATGTCTATGCCCCCAATTAGACATCTGACATCATGCTTCCAATCTGGATGGGTCTTCCATTCAAGAAAGCAGGTGCTTTGTCTCGGCGTAAAGCAGTATTCTCAGCGCTTGGTGCAGCCGCACTCATCGGCGCAGCACTACCCACCATCCCAACGGCCCAAGCTCAAACACCCACGGGCTACGGATTCGATGCAACAGCAAGCATCAGCGAAGAACCAGAGTTTTCAACACAACAACTCGCTGACGGCGGAACTCTCGGATTTGATTGCTACCGCATCCCATCGCTTGGCGTCGCACCCAACGGCAACGTCCTCGCATCGTGGGATGGTCGCCCAAACAACTGTTCAGATGCTCCACAACCCAACTCCATCGTGGGCAAGGTATCGACCGACAACGGAGCAACCTGGGGCGAACAGCACGACATTTCCGCAGGTATCACCGCCGAACCCAAAACTGGCTATTCCGATCCCAGCATCGTTGTGGACTGGGAGAGGGGCGATGTCTTTAACTTCCACGTGAAGTCATTCGATGCAGGATACTTCACCTCCCAACCAGGCACGGACCCGGATGATCGCAACGTTGCCCATGTTGCCTACGCCAAATCATCAGATAACGGCTCAACCTGGGTTGCAGACACCGTCATTACTGATCAAGTGGTTGCTGATGACACCTGGGACAGCCGATTTGCCACATCCGGAAACGGCATCCAACTGCAATACGGCGCGTACAAGGGACGATTGGTCCAGCCATCGGTAACTCGCATGACCAATGGTCGAGTCGCAGCAGTTGCCATGCTGAGTGATGATCACGGCGCAACGTGGTACCCCAGTGCTCCTTGGGGAAACTCCATGGATGAAAACAAAATCGTGGAACTCAGCGATGGAACCCTGATGAACAACAGTCGTTCATCAGGAGCCGATACTTACCGCAAGGTGTCTTATTCCACCGACGGCGGCGTCACTTGGACCGAGCCAACTCTTGATACCCAGCTGCCGGATCCTCGCAACAATGCTTCCCTGATTCGAGTATTCCCGACAGCACCTGAGGGAAGTGCGCAGGCAAAGGTTCTGCTGTTCTCCAACACTGCCACCACGAGTGGCCGCACCAATGGCACCGTCCGCATGTCGTGTGATGATGGTCAGACCTGGCCGGTGTCTAAGGTGTTTGAACCAGGAGCAATCCAATATACCTCGATGGCAACGCTTCCCAACGGTGACATCGGCATGCTGTGAGAAAACAGTGGCTCAAATATCGACATCTTCTACTCACAGTTCAACCTGTCGTGGCTGGAGGCCGGCTGCATTGGTGTCGACGCCGATGAAACGTCCGTGACTGCAGGTGAAACCACCACTATGAATGTCACGTTGACCAATCCTTTCGACAACGCAATTTTTGACCGAGCAGTCTCCCTTGAACGTCCCGAAGGATGGCAAGCTGAGGATGTTCGTGTGTCGATCCCATCTGGAGAATCTGTCACAATCCCAGTCCAGGTCACAGCACCGCTGGTAGCCGACAACGGTGAACTTCCAGTGGAGGTGTCCATTCTTGATGGAGCAGACCGCTACACGGGTCGTCTCAATCTCACTGTTCAGGGTGGGCAAGAACCTGCACCAACTTCAGTGAAGGTGAGCATTCCAAATCTCAAGGACACTTATGTAGCAGGGGAGAAGATCAGCATTAACTTTGCGGTCAACAACCCGTTTGACGTTACGGTTAATTCGGTGCCAAGCCTGGGGGAAGGCGAGAACTGGATGCCTGCAAACCTACGCGGATTTGATCCAGAGCAGGGTACTCCCAACTGTCGTTACAAGAATTTAGGCGCGAATAAGAGCTATGACTGCACCACAACTACCTATGAAGTCAGCGATTTGGATGTAGAACGCGGATACGTGGATATTCCAACGGTATGGACGTTTACTAACTCCGCAGGCGAAACGGTATGGTCCAAAAACGTTGATGTGCCTCGAGTTGAACTCAATGGAACACAGGATGCTGTCACTGATGCAATCGTAACGGTTGATCCCATCAACCCAGTTCATTCCAACGGCCAGAGCCAAACTGTTGAGGTCCAGGCTAATGTCACCTCAGAGGGAGATCTGCCAGCTGGATCTAAGGTGGCCTTTTATCTAGATTCATCGCCCATTGATACCGCAGCTGTTGATGCGGAAGGGCATGCCAGCATCTCGATTGATGTGGACAACATCGCAAGCGAGCAGCCTGAACGCACATTTGAGGTTCGCGCCCGACTCGTCGTTCCAGAAGATGCACCACGATCAATCGCGCGTGATGCCTTGGCACGTTTTACAGTCCTGTCTGAACAAGTGCAGCAGAACTCCTTGGTGATCATGAATCATCCAGATGTGTTTTCTGATGGACAAACAAAGACTATTGTCATCGCAGCGAAGGCGACAGCACACGATGGATCGCCGGTGGCTATCGGTACTCTCATTGCATTTCGCGTCAACGGTATTGAGCGGGACGTGGTTCCAACTAACGCGCAAGGAACAGCAAAGCTTCAGCTAGACCTCAAGCCAGTAAATACTGAAGACGAGGAATATGAAGTAACAGTTGAAGCCGAGCTGGATGAATTGACTGCTCAGACCACGTTCAAAGTACTTGCTGGTGAGGAAGAGGAACCCACCAGCACCGAAGAACAACCGTCAGAAACTGAGCAGCCTTCTGAACCTGAAGAGGAATCGACTGGTGTTGCTGGAAGCTCTAACGGTGGCAGTTTTGTCGCGCTTTTAGCGCTGCTGGCAGCGCTTGGTGGCATCGTCGGTGCAGTCCTCGGATTGCTTAAGTTGTAGGTGGCTGGGGGCGTCGAAAAGCAGCTTTATTGACCTGGCAACTTCAATTGATAGACTGTTAGGTTGTGATTGTCACCAATGATTTAGAGGTGCGCGTTGGCGCACGTACCCTTCTCGATGCCCCAGGTCAGCTCCTTCGGGTGCAGCCAGGCGACCGTATTGGTCTGGTTGGTAGAAATGGTGCGGGCAAAACCACCACCATGCGAATCCTCTCGGGCGAAACCAAGCCCTACGGAGGATCCGTAACCACATCTGGTGAAATCGGTTACCTGCCCCAGGACTCCCGCGAAGGCAACATCGAACAAACCGCCCGCGACCGAGTCCTCTCCGCCCGTGGTCTTGACCAGCTGCGATCCTCCATGGAACGCCAGCAGGAGATCATGGAAACCGCGACCGACCCCGGCAAGCTCGACGCCGCGATCCGCAAGTACTCCAGGCTCGAGGAACAATTCCAGTCGCTCGGCGGCTACGAAGCTGACGCCGAAGCAGCCCAGATCTGCGACAACCTCGGCCTCGAGGCACGCATCCTCGACCAGCAGCTTAAAACCCTGTCCGGCGGCCAGCGCCGCCGCGTCGAGTTGGCGCAGATCCTCTTCGCCGCCACCAACGGCTCCGGCAAATCAAAAACCACATTGCTTCTCGACGAGCCCACCAACCACTTGGACGCAGACTCGATCACCTGGCTCCGTGACTTCCTGGCGAAGCACGAAGGTGGACTGATCATGATTTCGCACGACGTCGAACTGCTTGGCGCCGTATGTAACAAGATTTGGTACCTCGACGCAGTACGCAGCGAAGCCGATGTCTACAACATGGGCTTTAGCAAATACGTCGATGCACGTGCACTCGATGAAGCACGCCGACGCCGTGAGCGCGCAAACGCCGAAAAGAAGGCCGGAGCCCTCAAGGACCAGGCTGCACGCCTCGGCGCGAAAGCAACCAAGGCTGCCGCAGCTAAGCAGATGATCGCCCGTGCGGAACGAATGATCGACAACCTCGACGAAATCCGCGTAGCTGACCGCGCCGCCAACATCGTTTTCCCAGAACCAGCACCCTGTGGAAAAACCCCACTCAACGCCAAGGGCCTGACCAAGATGTACGGCTCCCTCGAAGTCTTCGCCGGCGTCGACCTAGCCATCGACAAAGGCTCCCGCGTAGTCGTCCTCGGATTCAACGGTGCAGGTAAAACCACCCTGCTCAAACTCCTCGCCGGTGTGGAACGCACCGACGGCGAAGGCGGCATCGTCACCGGATACGGCCTCAAAATCGGCTACTTCGCCCAGGAACACGACACCATCGACCCCGACAAATCCGTCTGGCAAAACACCATCGAAGCCTGCGCCGACGCCGACCAACAAAGCCTCCGCAGCCTCCTCGGATCCTTCATGTTCTCCGGCGAACAACTCGACCAACCAGCAGGAACACTCTCCGGCGGTGAAAAAACCCGCCTCGCACTGGCCACCCTCGTGTCCTCCCGCGCAAACGTCCTGCTTCTCGACGAGCCCACCAACAACCTTGACCCGATCTCCCGCGAACAGGTCCTCGACGCACTGCGCACCTACACCGGCGCAGTCGTCCTGGTTACCCACGACCCGGGTGCAGTCAAGGCCCTTGAGCCAGAACGCGTCATCGTGCTTCCTGATGGCACCGAGGATCTTTGGAATGATCAGTACATGGAAATCGTGGAATTGGCGTAGGTTCTAAGGCTGTTTATGCTGGTCAAGACTGTTTCGTTTTAAACTCCTGCACTTAGCCGCCCGCAAGTTGCCCGCATGAATTTCATCATGCGGGCTATTTCAGCTGCTGGCTGATTGTTGAGGCCAGGGAAGAAGGGGACATAAGTGTCCAAGGTTGTCGATACCGTCGTATGCCCCAAATCTCTCTGAACCTGCTTCACCGAGACACCCGCTGAGATCAACCTCGACGCATACAGGTGGCGGAAACTGTGGAACGTCACGCACTCACGAAGGCGCGTCACTGTCTTCCTTAATTCACCGTCGGCAGAAGCAATTCGGTATGGAGCACCGCGAGCGGTTTCAAAGATCCCGCCCTGAATGGACGCCGCAACTCTGTGGTCAAGCACCGTGATGAGGTCATCGGCAATAGGGATAGTTCGCACAGATGTTGCAGTTTCGGGTGGCGTCCTTTCTCCGGCGGCCTGCAACTCGTTCATCGGAGATGAAGTGTGCATCACCCGTTTGTTATGTGGACCCTACTTTTACAGTGCTTCAGTATCGGTAATGTCAAACCGTTTGACCTGATGCAGATTGGCAGTTTTGAGATATTTGACTGGATTATCTTGGGCGTTGAGGTATTCTCCGCGATGGGTACTTCGGGTTTCTTCCTGGAGGAAGGTGGCTGCTTCTTTTTGAATCGAACGGTTCTGGATAGTTGTCTACCTCCGGGGTCTCGCAAGCATGCTTTGCACAATACTTTTCAACCATTTTTCGTAATTTTCCTGGGACTGTCGACGATTGTCGATACACTTTTCATGTGTCTAGGGAACTTATTTTTTGGATACTCTTTCCCCCTCTCCACCCATGGTCGCCAAACTGTTGGGTGGGGAGGGGATCTTTATGCCTTATAGGTTGTCGATCGCGTATTGTGCCTGCTCTGGGGTAAACCCTTCACCGTGTTCACTAGTAAGTTGCCTGTAAATGCGGTCTACTGACATTGCTTGGCGCTCCTGGTAATTTCTTGCTTTTACTAGGGCGTTAGCGTTCCAGTCTGCGTTCACATTTTCGATTGCGTATTGGGCAGCTTCTTCAGTGAAGCCCTCTCCAACATCACTGGTTAATTGGCGATAGAGTCGTGCCTGAGACATGTGTTGCCGGTTTGCATACCTGTCTGCCTTAGTCAGGGCGTTTTGCCATTCAATTGGAACTTTATCTGCTTCAGATTCCTCTGCTCCGATATCGTCTAGGAGAGTATGAACGTCTCCTGGGGGAGGTCGACCCAACCATCGCTGCCATACACTTTTTCAAGGTTTTTGCAATCTTGTACTGCCTCATCTTTTTCGCGTTCTCCAAACGCTGTAGACAGACGATGTTCAGCGGATGCACTTGGATTCTCAGCGGTATTCATAGAAAAGCTGTAATAGCCATAATTAGGGCTGCCACAGGCACCAACGCTGCCTTCTTCGAGGACAAAGGCACATCCCGCATTGATTTGATTTATTGATTTGCCAATATCGTCTAATGATTCCCACTCATCCGGTCACATAGGCTGAGCGATCATGGAACTCGACTTAGTGGATTGGGTGGTCTCTGTTTCCGTAGACATCGTTTCACCACTAGTGCTGCAAGCAGTGAGAGTGGCAGCAGTCAGAATCATGAGCGCAAACGGATGCAGAGGTTTAAGGGATATATAATTCATATAAGAACTCCGAGTATCAGGTCAGGGGGCTGGTATGTAGGACACGTTAGATTTTTGAGAATGTCGGGTGTGTTCCCCATACATGAGCCATGTGGAGTCGCAGAGACTCTACCTTCATCTTCGCTGATTGAAGTCTGTGAATACTTTAATCCGCTCGAATCTTGCAACGGGTGCCCCCGTGAGGCTTCCTACCAGGTCACAACGGCAAAAGAATCAGTGATGGTGCCGTTCTTTGTGTACACAGTGCAGAAGTATGCAGCGTCTTTCAATACTTCAGGGGATATTTCAAATCGGAAGGATCCGCTATCTGTGTAGATCTCAGCGGAATCTGGCTCACCTAGGTCGACTGGAGTTGGGAAATCGTAATTTCCTGATACGGGAAGCTCTGCGTGGATTGACTTGGTTTACAGGAGCCAACCTTACGAGCTTGTTAAGGAGTTCTTCTTTTCTATTGGGTTCAAAAGATCTGATAATTGAAGAGACTGTAACTCCACTTGTCGGAGCTGGCGAATCAACCTCGGAATCGGTTGCTGAGCAGCTAGTTGCAAAGATAAATGTAGTCCCAACGACAGAGATAAGGCGTTTCATTTGATTCATCAGGACTGCTGTCTACAGCTCTAGGGAAATTAGTCAGAATGTCCGGAATATTTGTGACGCTTGCATGCTTGAGTGGTCAACCACCCTGGGAAGAAATCCAACGATGTAAATGGCGTTATGAAAATTGTGGCGCTAGCTTCGGTTCTAAGGATGGTTCCACAGATCAAGGCTGTTTTATCCAGTATTGATCTGTGGTGGCAATGGAAAACCTTCAGAATTCTCGCATTTGACTATCCCGCCTTTGATAGTGATTTGCCGCCATCAGGCTTGATCTTTTGGTGCCCAGGTGTTTTGCTGCATCAGCGATATTTGATGAGAATATCTATTTTGATCTACCGAATGGTGGGTTAAGTTTTCGGCGAGTCCAAAAGTGATGACCAAGTACGATCAATCCGATAAGTGGGAAGATCGGACCAATTCCTGGAATAAAGTTCAGCAACATGACGAGAAGGGTGACTATCGCCATGAGCGCCCACCACAAAGGCCAAGAAGTCCTGCCGTCTTTATAAAGCTTGTCGGTCGGCTCTCCGAAAGTTCGGAGAATTGCATCACATTGCCCCACCGTTGCAAAGTCAATTCTTGGAGATTTTTGATTCGAAAAATGCTTGCCAATTAACCCGCGGGTTACTCCTCTTTGGAATGGCGTAGCTCTTGGAGTTCCGTCCGGTTGAAGCAATGAATCCCAATCAATAAATCGATCACTAGGCTGAGGCGCAGGTGTCTGCGCTACAAACGGTGTGAGTGATTTACTAGGTTGCGATGGCCCGCGATACGCTGCGAAAGGTGATGAAGAAGACTTTTGCGACTTAGGAGCACGTTGATTCTGCTCGCCGGGCCACCTGTTGGGGACTTGATAATTAAACGGATTTGACTGGTATTCAACCAACCTGGGCAATGGGGAAGAGCTTTTAGGTTCTAAGTCTTCTTCGGAAAGCTCATGTGCACGAGCTCCATATAGAGTTACTTCAGCAGCTAGTGATGACCCCTTGATGAGCGCACGACATAGTGTACTAAGTCCTAGGTCATCGAAATGTCGCACTACGGGTGCGAATTTTTCTGAACTGGCCTTTGTAAGCTCTCCGATCCGTTGATTATCGAGCCGAACTTCAATGCCATCCCATTCTTTTCTCACGCCTGCGTTAATGATGTGTAGCGATACGAGAATCTGACCTTGTCCAGATGGAGGCACGAATTCTGAGAGCACGTCCATGTGATCAGATTCCTTGGTGACTTGGATTGCTGTTCCATAAGGGAGGAGGGTAAACCCGTCATGGGGAGGATCATTAAGAGGAACAAGGAAATCTGGATCGGGGAGCTTAACAGATACCCAAAAATCTCGTTCATTCTTATAGTTTGTATTCGTCCAAATCCGAGCAGAGACTCGAGCATCGTAGCCACTAGCTGCAACTCGTCGCACTTGTTGGAATTTTTCAGTCATATCCGAGGCAATATGTCCTATTACGAGATCATTCCAGCGGACTGAAATGGCATGGCCTCGAGTGCTATGCGGATTATCTGGTTCTGGAACAAGAGTTACGTCTACAAAGAACTCTTCGTTGTCTTTTGCCCCAGAATTTCTAAATAAAGTATTTAGCGTGTCAGGGTAGAAGTAAGTTCCTTTGATCTCAACGTAGGAGCCCTTGCTGAAAGACCCTAATTCATAAGTAGGAATGGATGCGGTAAACATTGGACTTTACTTTCAATTGGTGGGTATGAAGTCGTGATGGCTGGCGTGACAAAATAATGAAATTAGACGAGAACCAAAAATCAGAGCAAATATCATTGAATTTGGTCTGTCGATTTTTTAGTGATGTAGCTACAACATCAAACAGCTCCTAGTCCTCGACTACTCAAAAGCGTAATCGTGGAACGTTGATCTCTTTACAGGCCAAAATTAGTCTAATGGACGGTGAAGTATCATTTATGATAGTTGGGGGAATTTATAAGGATTTGTGATGATTGCCTCTAAAACCATCGCCGTATATTGGGCTGGTAAACCCTCATAGATCTCACTTGAATATGGCACCCTTGAAAAGTGAAAACATCCCCTTTGAGCTACCCCGAGTCCCTGCACGGTACATCCGAAGACCTTTTAATCGGAAACGCTAAAGCATCAAAAGGTTGGCAGATCACTGATCGCAAACTAGTGCTTGGTTACGGGGAAGAGTGCTTTCAAAATGCCGTCCAACAGTTGTTCTCTTGGGAGGCTCATCAACACGCGGGGATCACAGTGACTGAATCCGACTCAATCGTGGAGCTCAAGTTCTGGAGTATTCGCTCGTATTGCAGAGTCCTCAAGTCCCATCAAGGATCGCGCCGGGCTATCCTTATTTACGGCACGCTCGAGAAGCATGTGGAGCGTGGGGAAGAGGCTTTTGAAATCACGATGGCTGACAATGACCAGGTCACTGCTCATATTGTGGCGTTCTCAAAGCCTGCGAAGTGGTGGGCGAAGCTGGCTAATCCTGTGGTGAGGTTGGTGCAGCTGAGGATCACCGACAAGTATCTTGAGGGGCTGAAACCTTAAGACGCTTTAAGGCGCCTGATGAATTTCTCGGTTTCAACGACCGCAAAGACAACAACACCAAACACCAGTGGCATGACCCAATCTCTAAGCGTCAGTGCGGCGGTGTCGAAGGTGCTTTGCATGAACGGCAGGTAGACAAAGGCCAGTTGCAGGATCAGCATGAGTGCGATGCACAGCCAGGAAATCGGGTTGGTGGTGAAGAGTTCTTTTCGCAGCGCGGATACTTCGAAGTATCGGGAGCTTAAAAGGTAGAACACTTGGCTGACTGCAAGGGTGGTGACCGCGATGGTGCGGGCGGTGTCGATGTCGATTCCTGCGTCGCGGGCGCCAAGGAAAGCCCAGAACGTTGCTCCGCCGAGCAGCAGGGAGACATAGACGATGCGAAGCACGGAGGGGGCGTCGATAAGCCCGCTCTTGGGGTTTCTGGGTTTTCTGTTCATGATGCCGGGCTCGGCCGGCTCGAAGGACAGCGCCAGGGACAGTGTGATGGCGGTGATGAGGTTGATCCACAGCACTTGAAGTGCGGTGATGGGCAGTTCCCAGCCGAGCAGCATCGCGATGAAAATGACGAGGCCTTGGGCGCCGTTGGTGGGGAGCATGAAGACGACGGCTTTGCGCAGGTTGTCGTAGATGGTGCGACCCATTTCTACGGCGCCGGCGATTGTGGCGAAATTGTCGTCGGCAAGCACGATGTCGGCCGCGTCTTTGGTGGCTTCGGTGCCCTTAATGCCCATGGCGACGCCGACGTCGGCTTGTTTTAGCGCTGGCGCATCGTTGACGCCGTCGCCGGTCATGGACGCGACTTCGCCGTTAGCTTGCAGTGCGCGCACGACGCGCAGCTTGTGCTCGGGGCTGGTGCGCACAAAAAGATCAGCATTATCGACGAGTCCCTGCAGCTCCTCATCCGTAGCCGCAGTAATTTCCGCACCGGTGAGCACGTTCTGGCCGCGGATTCCCACTTCGCGGGCGATTGCGCGGGCCGTGGAGGAGTGATCGCCGGTGATCATGCGGACGCGAACGCCTGCCGATTGCACCACTTTCATGGCTTCGATGACTTCTTCGCGTGGCGGATCCATGATGCCGTAGAGCCCGAGGAAGGTGAGTTCGCCCTGGTCAACATCTTCTGGAGTAATTGTTGACGTGCTGTGGGGAAGCTCTTTATATGCCGCAGCCAGCACGCGGAGGCCTTGGGACGCGAGGTCCTCGATGAGCTGTTCCCAATACGGCCGGTCAAGTGGTTCACCGTTGCGCTGCTGTGCACTTCTATCCAATAAACGATCGGGAGCGCCCTTGACCAGCATGGTGTTTGCTCCATCGATGGTGTGAAGCGTCGCCATGTATTTGTATGCGGAATCGAAGGGGACTTCGGCTGTTCGGGTCAAGATTTCAGCGTTGGTTTTCATTGCAAAGGCACGAATACCGCCGTCGGTGGGTTCGCCGGAAAGCCTCCACATGCCGTCTTCTTGGTAAATTTCGGCGTCGTTGACGTTCGCTGCGACCAACGCCATGGCGTAGAGATCTGGGAAATCCTGCTTGGATACTTGCTCGCCGTCTTTTAAGCGGATTTCCCCGAGAGGTTCGTAGCCTGCTCCACTGACGTCATAAAGACTCGTACCGGTGGCGATTGCGCGGACTGTCATCTCATTGCGGGTGAGTGTGCCGGTTTTATCCGTGCAGATGGTGGTGACAGAGCCAAGTGTTTCCACGGAATTCAACCGGCGCGTAATCGCATTTCGAGCTGCCATCTTTTGCACACCCAATGCCAGCGTGATGGCGATAACCGCAGGTAGACCCTCCGGAATGGCAGCCACCGCAAAGCCGATGGCGGAAAGAATGAGCTCTTCCAAAGGTGTGTGGTGGACTAGACCGGCAACCACCAGCATGAGGATCGCTAGGAATACACACACGATTGCTAACGCCGATGAGAACTTTTTCATCGACCGAGTCAATGGGGTATCCACGGAGTCGACGTCGGCAAGCATGGTGGTGATGTGCCCGATTTCTGTGCCTGCACCGGTGGCGGTGACCACGCCGGTGCCGCTGCCTGTGAGCACCAGCGTTCCTGAAAACGCCATGGATGTGCGGTCGCCGATTCCGGCGTCGGCCTCAACTGGATCAGTACCTTTGACCACTGCTTCCGCCTCGCCGGTGAGCGCGGATTCCTCAATGTGCAGATTGGTGGCGGCGAGCATGCGCAGGTCAGCGGGCACTTTATCGCCGGCGGATAGTTTCACAACGTCACCGACCACCAGCTCTGCCGCATCAATTTTGTGGAAGACCCCATCGCGCAACGCCGCGGATTCCGGGGAGAGCATGTTGCGGATCGATGCCAACGCATCCGCAGCTTTGCCCTCTTGGATGAACCCAACCATCATGTTGATGATGACAACGGCGCCGATCACGATGGTGTCTGTCCAATGCCCAAGAAACGCCGTGAGTACCGCGGCGGCAATGAGAACGTAGATCATTGGATCGTTGACCTGGCGGAATAGCCGTTGCCAGACTGTTTCAGGTGGAGTTTGAGGAAGCTCGTTTGGCCCGTTTGCTTCCAAACGCTGTGTTGCCTCCGCGGAGGTCAATCCGGTGTCCTGGACCCCGAGATTTTCTAACACCTCATCAGAGGAAAGCGCGTGGGCGGGTTTTGATGTGACGGCAGCGGGGAGAGGGGACGACACCTAAAACAGACCTTTCACATGATTGGCCGCGTGCCCGCCCAGATCACGTCAAGACATCAATTAAAGACCTGGACGAGGGACCATTCCGCGGCGAAAGCCCTCCACCTTCAACGCGGAGGAGATGCTTCAACTTTTATAAGTCCATGATACGCCTCAGCAGATCTGCTCACCCCACGATGAGGTGAACAGCTCTTTAACCTTTGAATTTGGAAAATGGCAGGTAAAGGCCCCGGATCTCCTAGTTTCTAAACCCGTGAACGGGTGCTGGAATGAAGCCGCCGCGGTGAATAAACTCACTATTTCCCACGGTATTTACTGGAATGACCGGCGCGTAACCCAGCAAGCCACCGAAATCTACCTCATCGCCAGGGACAGTTCCTGGAACAGGAATAACACGCACAGCTGTAGTCTTATGATTCATCACACCGATGGCTGCTTCGTCCGCGATCATGCCCGAAATAGTTTCCGCCGGGGTGTCGCCAGGGATCGCAATCATATCCAAACCAACTGAGCAGATCGCGGTCATCGCTTCGAGCTTGTCAATAGAAATTGCTCCTGTGCGAACCGCATCGATCATGCCTTTATCTTCAGAAACTGGAATGAAGGATCCGGACAAGCCGCCGACACGTGAGCAGGCCATCATGCCACCCTTTTTCACCGCGTCGTTGAGCAGTGCGAGTGCCGCGGTGGTGCCATGTGTGCCCACCTGGTCAAGACCCATGACCTCAAGGATATTTGCCACGGAATCGCCCACTTCAGCAGTGGGAGCGAGCGAAAGATCAACGATGCCGAAAGGAACTCCTAGGCGTTCTGAGGCCATCGCACCAACCAGTTGTCCAGTACGAGTGATCTTGAAGGCCGCTTTCTTGATCTCTTCTGCGACTTGATCAAGGGTGGCACCTTGAAGATTGCCCAGCGCGCGACTAACCACGCCTGGTCCTGAGACACCAACGCTGACCACACAATCCGGCTCCTCAATGCCGTGGAAAGCGCCAGCCATGAATGGATTATCGCCCACAGAATTGGCAAAGACCACTAGCTTTGCACATGCGATGGCGGAGCGATCTTTGGTCAATTCAGCTGCTTGCTTGACCACCTTGCCCATCTCATTGACTGCGTTCATGTTGATACCCGCGCGAGACGACGCCACATTGACGGATCCACACACCACATCGGTTGTGCTCAATGCCTCGGGAATGGAGCGGATCAGCCGAATATCGGAGGTGGTTCCACCTTTTTCAACCAGTGCTGAATACCCGCCGATGAAGTTCACTCCGACATCTTTTGCTGCCTTATCTAAGGCTCGAGCAACGTCAACGGGATCGCCACTGCAACCAGCAGTCACCAGGGCAATTGGAGTCACCGAGATGCGCTTATTCACAATGGGAATGCCCAATTCACGCTCAATGCCTTCACAAACCTCAACCAGACGTGCAGCCTGTGACGTCACGCGATCATAAACAGCCGTCGCGGTCTCTTCCATCGAGCCACGCGCGCATTCCAACAGGCTGATTCCCATGGTCACGGTGCGAATATCAAGACGATACTTCTCAATCATCTCGATGGTGTCCAGAATTCCCCTCGAGGAACGGTCAGTAAAACCTAGCGATGCAGAAAAATCATCCATGTGCACCCCCTAGATCTCATTAACCGCGTTGAACAAGGCTTCAGACTGGATACGAATAACCAAGCCCTGTTCCTTTTCCACTGGCTTCATGCGTTCCTGAACTGTGGCGATATCCAAGACCGATTCATCGAAACCAACGTGCAAGATCATGGTGAACCATTGATCCATGATGGTTTGGGAAACGTTGTGAATATTGACATCTAGCTCAGCCAACGCGGTGGAAACTGCGGCGATAATTCCGGTGTGGTCCTGCCCTGTGACAGTCATGATTGCAAACATGGGTTCATGCTACAACGAGCGGTGGACACGACACTTTGGGTCTATCATTTGGGGTATGCCAACTCTATTTAATCGCTCGTCCAAGACATATAAATCATTGCACGCTGATTGGTTGGATTTGCCCACTGAACTGCGTTTTCCAGTCATTGCTGTCGCGGTCGCAGAATTTGCCACCAAAGTGTCCGTGTGGGTGTCGCTGAGTCGGCGCGCACCTGAAAAAGTCCGCGGCCCCAAATGGGTATGGGCGCTTTTGACCATCGTCAATGGTGTTGGCCCCGCTGCCTACTGGGCTTTCGGCAGGAAAAACTAAGAGTTGTTAGGGTGGCGCTCATGACTAATAAAACACGAGCTCTACTCATTGGTGGCCACGGCAAGGTGGCCCTCCTAGCAACCCCCATGCTTATCGACGCCTCGGTGCAGGTCACTTCCATGTACCGCAATCCGGACCACAGGTCCGAAATTGAGGCGCTGGGCGCCACAACTTTAGAGCGTGACGTCACCACACTCAGCGTGGAGGATTGGGCAGATCTGCTCAAGGACTTCGACGTAGTGGTGTGGAGCGCCGGAAACGGTGGCAAGAACGGCGCGGATGCAACTTATGCCATTGATCGTGATGCCGCGATCGCATCCATTGATGGTGCAGCTAGCCTAGGGGAGAAGGCACCTCGCTACATCATGGTGAGCTACATTGGATCCTCCACGCACACCATTGATCCTTCAGCATCCTTCTACCCATATGCAGAATCCAAAAAGGCCGCTGATGAGCACCTAAGCTCCACCAACCTGGATTACCTTATCCTCGCACCAGCAGCCTTAACTCTGGATGAAGTCAATGGCGTTGAGGTGATCGCCGATACCAACGAAGCAGCCGCAGGCCGCACCACATCAAGAGTCCTCGTTGCGGAAGTTATCACCGAGTTCGTGGTTCGCGACTTCCCACAAACCCGTGTGCTGCCTTTCGTGGATGGCGAATCACCAGTCTCCTCGATTAGTTAAGCTCTGGGAGTTGGTGCTCAGCACCATCAGCAACACGAATTCCTTCGCAGACCTCCACGAAGTTGCGGAGCACCCTGTTGGCATAAATGGAGTCAACAGAGGGTAGCTCTGCAATGATGCGGTCATAATCTTCTGGGGAGAAGTAGCCGTAGTTGGAGTAAAAATCCATGCGGTTTTTCATGCCTACGGCATCCATATCCGCATGGAATTGAACTGACCAGGTGTTCTTGTTGGCGCGCAGCATCTGGATGGGGCAGGTTGGTCCCGTTGCCAACACCACGTGTCCAGGGGCGGGCGCTACGGAGTTTTCCGTGTGACCAGTAAAGGACGTAAAGCTATCCGGTAGGTCTTGAGTGAGTACGTCTCGTTTGCCGGCGTCAGTTAGCAACACTGTGGTGGCGCCGGAATCTTCGGGGTGTGTGCGACCAATCTGTCCGCCAGAGAAGAAGGTCAAAAAGGTATTGCCGTAGCAGACAAAGATTGTTGGCAGTGGGTGATTGATCAGCAAGGACAATTCGCGGTGGACGTGGCGTTGCCAATCGCTGTACTCAAAGTTGGTGGCATTCAGTGGGCTTCCGCCCACAATCACGCCGTCGAAACCTTCCAGACTGCCAATTCGAGAAGTGGTGGTATCCAACATTCGGGAGGTCAGTTCTTGAGGCTTAAGACCGGTGGCCTGCAAAAAGTCACGTCGCTCAGCTGCGGCGACTGCTTCTCCCTGACGGGGCTGAATTAAAAGAACTGAAACCATACCGCTTAGTCTAGTTCTTGTAGTCTGAAAGTGTGAATCAGGGGTCGTTTAGTCGCGTTTACGGACAGTTCCCTCGACCAGATCCAATACTTCGGACAGTCCTTCTGTGGATGCGCCGGTAGCAAGACGGGAGATGAAACCGTCGAGAACAGTCTCTAAGAAGGTGTGCAGCACTTCGATCGGGACGTCAGTGCGCATTTGTCCCTTATCCACGTTGCGGGACAAACGCACGCGGACAGCTTCGTCTAGAACACTTTGGTGATCAATCCATTTTGCGCGGAATACCGGGTCGGTGCGCAGCTGCTTGGAGATCTCCAGGCGTACTGACATCCAGTCATATCGTTCAGGATCTTCCAGCATTCCTCGCATCACTTCAACGAGGCCATTTTCAGACACCACCTCCGCCATGCGGGCTGCATCTTCCCGCGCGAGGGCTAGGAACAGGTTTTCTTTGTCACCGAAGTGATGAAAGATCGCTCCGCGTGATTTACCTGTTGCTTCTTCCAGTCGGCGTACGGTTGCGCCTTCATAGCCGTGCTCAGCGAAGCACCGTCGGGCACCTTCGAGGATTTCTTGACGGCTATTTGTTGGTTTGTCGCCTGCCGCTACGGACACAATGTACTCCTATGGAAAATAGCGGTGAAAACACGCATGGAAGAGGATGGGTTTGAAAAATTTGGCGTATTAGAAAGGACCCCACCACATTGGCCATGAAAGGTTATTCATGGCCAATTAGTTGATGGGGCCCTTCGCTACCTACGTTTTTTGATGTGGAGGAAACTCCACATCAAAAGTCTTCTAATTACTTAGAAGAAGCAGCCATCTGACGCAGCACGTACTGCAGGATGCCGCCGTGGCGGTAGTAGTCAGCCTCACCTGGGGTGTCGATGCGGACAACTGCGTCGAACTCGACGACGTCGCCGTTCTCCTTGGTTGCGGTGACCTTGACAGTCTTAGGAGTCTCGCCCTCGTTGAGTGCGGTCAGTCCGGTGATGTCGAAGGTCTCGGTGCCGTCAAGGCCCAGGGACTCGTGGGATTCGCCTGCAGGGAACTGCAGTGGGACAACGCCCATACCGATGAGGTTGGAGCGGTGAATACGCTCGAAGGACTCGGTGATAACTGCGCGAATTCCGAGCAGGTTAGTGCCCTTAGCTGCCCAGTCACGGGAAGAACCGGTGCCGTACTCCTTGCCGCCCAAGACGACCAGCGGAATGCCAGCAGCCTTGTAGTTGACGGAAGCGTCGTAGATGAACGCCTGTGGAGCACCCTCCTGGGTGAAGTCGCGGGTGTAGCCACCTGCGATGTCAACCAGCTGGTTCTGGAGGCGGATGTTGGCGAAGGTGCCGCGCATCATGACCTCGTGGTTACCACGCCTGGAACCCAGGGAGTTGTAGTCGTGGCGTTCCACACCGTGCTCATCCAAGTACTGAGCTGCAGGGGTACCTGGCTTAATGGAGGAAGCAGGGGAGATGTGGTCGGTGGTGACAGAGTCGCCGAGCTTAGCCAGAACGCGTGCGCCCTGGATGTCGGTGACTGCCACTGGCTCGACAGGCATGCCGTCGAAGTAAGGTGCCTTGCGGATGTAGGTGGAGTTCTCGTCCCACTCGAAGGTGTCACCGGTAGGAACATCGAGTTCCTGCCACTGCTTGTCACCCTTGAAGACATCTGCGTAGTCAGCTTCGTAAAGCTCACGGGAGATTGCCTGCTGGATGGTGTCTTCGATTTCCTCGGTGGAAGGCCAGATGTCCTTCAGGAAGACGTCGTTGCCGTCCTGGTCCTGTCCAAGAGCTTCGTTCTCGAAGTCGAAGTCCATGGTGCCAGCGATTGCGTAAGCAATGACCATGATTGGGGATGCCAGGTAGTTCATCTTAACGTCAGGGGAGATACGTCCCTCGAAGTTACGGTTACCGGACAAAACTGCGGTTGCGGTCAGGTCGTGCTCGTTGATCGCAGCGGAGATTTCCTCTGGCAGTGGGCCGGAGTTACCAATACAGGTGGTGCAGCCGAAGCCGGAGAGGTAGAAGCCCATGGCCTCAAGGTCCTTCCAGAGGTCTGCGCGCTGGTAGTAGCCGTCGACAACCTGGGAACCTGGTGCACAGATGGTCTTAACCCAAGGCTTGGACTTGAGGCCCTTTTCTGCTGCCTTACGTGCGATCAGGCCAGCGCCGATCATCACGGATGGGTTAGAGGTGTTGGTGCAAGAGGTGATGGATGCAATTGCAACCATGCCGTGGTCGATGGTGTACTCGCCACCCTGTGGGGATGCAACGGTGACTGGCTTGGAAGGACGTCCTTCTGCGCCAGTAGCCAAGGACTCGCCGGAGCCAGCCCAGGAAGCGTTGTAGTTGTCAGCTTCGACGCCGCCTTCAGGCTGTCCGCCACCTTCGTTAACCATGCGGGTTGCAGGGATGGAGGTGTCTACGGAAACAGCGTCGTCGGTGTAGGTTGGCAGATCCTTACGGAACTGCTCCTTTGCCTCGGAGAGAAGGATGCGGTCCTGTGGGCGCTTAGGGCCAGCGATGGAAGGAACAACGGTGGACAGGTCCAGCTCGAGGTACTCGGAGTACTCAGCTTCAACGGTGTCCTCGTCGAGCCACATGCCCTGCGCCTTGGCGTAAGCCTCGACCAGTGCAACCTGCTCTTCTGGGCGGCCGGTGAGGCGCAGGTACTTGGTGGTCTCCTCGTCGATTGGGAACATCGCACAGGTGGAGCCGAACTCTGGGGACATGTTGCCGATGGTTGCACGGTTAGCCAGTGGAACAGCCTTAACACCGGAGCCGTAGAACTCAACGAACTTCTGGACGACGCCGTGGTCGCGCAGCATTTCGGTGATGGTCAGCACAACGTCAGTTGCGGTAACGCCTACTGGGATCTCGCCGGTCAACTTGAAGCCAACAACGCGAGGGATCAGCATGGACACTGGCTGGCCGAGCATTGCTGCTTCAGCCTCAATGCCACCAACGCCCCAGCCCAGGATGCCCAGGCCGTTTTCCATGGTGGTGTGGGAGTCGGTACCGATGCAGGTATCTGGGTATGCAAGGCCCTCGTTGTCGAAGACGACGCGAGCCAAGTACTCAATGTTGACCTGGTGGACGATACCGGTTCCTGGAGGAACAACGCGGAAGTTGGAGAAGGACTCGGAACCCCAACGCAGGAACTGGTAACGCTCCTCGTTGCGCTCGTACTCGATCTCAACGTTCTTAGCCAGTGCATCTGGGCGGCCGAAAGCCTCCACGATGACGGAGTGGTCAATGACCATCTCGGCTGGGTTCAGTGGGTTGACGTCGTTAGGGTCGCCACCGAGTGCAGCAACTGCCTCACGCATGGTTGCGAGGTCAACTACACAAGGGACACCGGTGAAGTCCTGCATGAGAACACGGGCTGGGGTGAACTGGATTTCGATGCTTGGATCGGAAGATGCATCCCAGTTGGCGATAGCCTCAATGTGCTCGTTGGTGATGTTTGCGCCGTCTTCGGTACGAAGAAGGTTCTCTCCGAGAACCTTGAGGGAGTACGGCAGCTTCTCCATGCCAGGCACTGCAGAGAGGGCGAAGTAGTCATAGGACTTGTCGCCAACTTCAAGGGTGCTCTTAGCATTGAAGGAGTTCTTGCTTTCAGTCACAGTGAGCTCCAATTCTAACTTTTTTAGGGTGAGATTTCGCGACGGCGTCTGCTTCGGCTGAGCCGGCGTGAGAAAAACATCGGATTCTCATTCCACAGAACTGTGGAAAAGGACCCTACGTCTTCATTATCCTAACAGTACAAGCGTTCTGGCGGGAAAGTTGGGGTTCTTGGCGCGTCAATAACGTCATGGAATTTTGGCCTGCTAGCGTGTCTAATGTCCCTAGGCAGCGGTTTTGTCGGATTTGCTCGAAATGGGTACGTGCGTGATGTGACTTTCTATCACCCCCTTACTCACCCCCATTGCTTATTGAGTAAAGTCGGTTCCCGCTCTTTCGTGAGCCCGACACTAATGAAGGTTTTTAGATGATTCCAGAAAATATTGATCTCAAGCAGCTCGCTTCGGAGCTTGGTGATGATGCCGTGGCAATGGGGGAGCACACAGGCAACCAGTTTCCGACTTTGGAAAAAGACCTTATTAATGTTGTGACAGATGCAAAGGAATCAGATTTTGGATCTTTAGGGGTCGTGATTCTTGATGAAACTCCAGTGATGACTTCCAACCTGAGGGATATTGCGCAGGAGCTGTTGATTCAAACGGATCTGGACACCGTTGTGGTGCGGGCTCCAATGTCGGCTGCGGTGGTGAGTGATGTTCATTCGAGGGCGGCGCTTGAGTCAGGGCAGCATGATTTGCTTGGGACCACTGATTACGTGCTGGGAACGGAGCTTTTGGTACAGGATGTAACGGAATCGACGGTGGGGAATATTGATTGGGGTCAATTGCTGATTTGGGGGTTGGTTGCTTTGGCAATCGCCGTGGTTGTTGCGGGTGCGTCTGTGCGTCGAAAAGCAATATCTTTATAAGTAAAGTTCTAAAGCTTTACTTATAGCACTTTCGGTAGGTGTCGAGAAAATTCCCAAATTGCGGAAAATTCACATACTTTGTGCCACAAAGTGATAAACATCACAAAATTTCATGACTCAGCCATTCATGCAGGCCAGAACATGCAAAACCTTGCACGCTCTGGCCTTTTGTTATGTAACTGTTGTGAAAGATGTATCAAAAGTTACCAAGGTGACTTAATGTTCAGATATCGACTCATGGGTTGTTTTCCAAAACTTGAATCAATTTGAGTAACAGTAGTTATCAAGCGTTAAACCTTGAAACTTCCACTCTTTTTACTGATGGGCATTTGGGCAAACGGGGAAGCTTGCTGGAGATGCAATAAATCGGTGAATGGTTGGTGCAATGAAGAGGAGAGTGGCCCATAGTTTCCGCTACGGAACGCGGAGTCTTTACGTTTCAATTCTTGGCAAGTATCTAGCGTCAAGGCTTGATATGTGAAGGGATTCGGATTGAACAGGAGAACATGTGGCCAATCTAGATTCAGTTCGCCCTGGGGTGCGGGCAGCTCTTCGACGTACCCATACCCAGGTAAAAGGTGTCACGTTGACCAGGGCGTTGATTGCGCTTGCAGTAAGCGGAGCTTTGCTTAGTTCCATGACTCCGGCGGTGGCGCAGCCACAGAATCCGGATGACGCAGCCATTGCACAGGCAGAGGAAAATGTTTCGGCGGGCGATGGGGAAGTCGCCCGCCTGGCAGGATCTTTGTCCAGCACTGACGCGGAAATTAACCGCGTCGAGCTGGAAATGGGTGCTCTGCGTGAAGAAGTGAACAAGTCCCTCGTGGATTTGCATGATGCGCAGGCAATCGCCGAGCAGGCCCGCCAAGATGCACTTGCAGCCAAGAAGGATCTCGATGATTCTCAAGCGCAGATCGAAGCAGCCCAAGAGCGCCTTGATGAGATTTCACGTGCAGCGTATCGCCAAAACGGAACCTCCAAGGGGCTTTCAGGCATCTCGGGCAATGGAAATTCTGAAGATGCGCTAGATCGTCAGACTTACCTGCGAACCAGTGCGGAAAAGCAGCAGGCAGCTGTTGAAGAGCTTGATCGCCTCCGTACGGAAAACGCCAACAAGGAATCGGTGTTGCGCCAGGCCCGCATCGTTGCTGAGCAGCGTGAGGCGGAAGCCGTCGAAAAGCAAGTCCAGACCGAGGCTGCAATTGCCGCAAACAGCGAGCAGCTCAATGTCTTGACTAACAATCGCAGTACCTTGGTTGCCCAGCGTGATGGGGCTGAGCGCAACTTGGCCATCGCTCGTGCGCAGGCGGATAATCTGCAAGGTCAGCGTGCTGAGTACGAGGAATTCCAGCAGGCAGAGCAGGCTCGCATCCAGGCGGAAGCGGAAGCTCAGGCTGCTGCGGAGGAGAAGCGTCGTGCCGATGAGGCTGCTGCACAGGCAGCCGCTGAAGCTCAAGAAGCTGCCCAGCAAGCTCAGGCGGCGGAGGAAGCCCAAGCCGCGCAAGCAGCTGAGACAGCACAAGCCCAAGCCGCGCAAGCTGCGGAAACCCAAGCTGCACAAGCCGCGCAAGCTCAGGCAGAAGCGAATGATCGTGCCGCCGCGCAACAGCGTGCTGCAGAGGCTCAAGCAGCAGCGGAACAGGCGCAACGTGAGGCTGACGCTCAGGCGGCCAACGATGCCCAAGCTCAGGCACTGCGTGAACAGGCGCTCACCGCAGCCTCCATCGCTGCGGCTGCTCTAATTGCGGCGAGCCAGTCCAGCCATGCCACTACTCAAAATCCTTACCCAACTGATGAAGACGCGGATCCGACCGATATTGCGGACATCCAAGGCCCAACGCAGCCAGGTACGGGTGAGTCTGGAGATTCCCAGAGCAACTCCAGCGACAACGATTCCACAGGCAACGATTCCACAGGCTCTGACTCTTCAGATTCAGATTCCTCCGGCAACGATTCTTCAGAGGTTATTTCCGGCGATCGTTCCGCTCAGATTGAGACTGTGATTGCGCGCGCCATGAGCCAGTTGGGTGTGCAGTACGCATGGGGTGGCGGTAACGCTAATGGCCCAACTCTGGGTATCCGTGACGGTGGCGTGGCGGACTCTTACGGCGATTACAACAAGGTTGGCTTCGACTGCTCTGGACTGACCTTGTATGCGTTTGCGGGTGTGGGAATTTCACTTCCTCACTACACGGGCTACCAGTACCAGCACGGCACCAAGGTGTCGCCTTCTGAGATGCAACGTGGCGATCTGATCTTCTATGGTCCGGGAGCGTCTCAGCACGTGGCAATTTACCTCGGTGATGGTCAGATGATTGAGGCTCCGAATTCGGGTTCTGTCGTGAAGATTTCTCCTGTTCGCTGGAGCGGAATGACCGAGAGCGTGGTACGCCTCATTTAGTTTCCTCCTATGAATCTTGATGTGGTTCATGCGTTTTTATGCAATATCAACCAAAAGTTGGTACGATCCTCATATGAATGAACGCACATCGGATGCATTTGACGCCCTCCTTGTGCTCTCCTTCGGTGGTCCCGAAGGGCACGAGGAGGTTCGTCCGTTTTTGGAGAATGTCACTCACGGAAGGGGGATTCCGCCGGAACGTCTAGATGAAGTGGCGGTTCATTACCACCACTTCGGTGGTATCAGCCCCATCAATGCGCTGAACAGGGAAATTATCGCCAATGTGGAAAAAGAATTGGCGTCTCGCGATCACAAGCTGCCTGTTTATTTTGGTAACCGCAACTGGAAGCCGTTTGATAATGAGGCCGCTGAACAAATGGCTGATGACGGCGTGAAAAACGCGCTGGTGTTGGCAACTTCCGCTTGGGGTGGCTACTCCGGTTGTCGGCAGTACCAGGAAGATATTCAGGGCATGATCAAGCACCTGGAGTCTCAGGGGCAGTCGATCACGTTCACCAAGCTGCGTCAGTTCTACGATCACCCTCGTTTTGTCTCCACCATGGCTCAATTGGTTCAGGATTCCTACGCGAAGCTTCCCGATGAGCTGCGAGATGAGGCGCGTCTGGTCTTCACCGCGCACTCCATTCCACTGACTGCGGACAATGCTGCGGGAACCCCTGAGGATGGCTCCTTGTATTCCACACAGGTCAAGGAAGCGTCAGCACTGATTGCTGAGGCTGTTGGTGTGTCAGATTTTGATGTGGTGTGGCAGTCCCGCTCGGGTAGCCCGCACACTCCGTGGCTGGAGCCTGACATCGTGGATCACGCAGTGGAGCTCAACGAGAAGGGTCAAAAAGCGCTCGTTGTCTGCCCTGTAGGCTTTATTTCTGATCATATGGAAGTCATTTGGGATCTTGATTCCGAGCTGATGGAAGAAGCCGAGAAGCGCAACATGGTGGTCGAGCGTGTCGCTACCGTTGGCCCCACCGATGAATTCGCAGCCCTTGTGGTTGATCTCATCGAGGAGGCAGAGCTCAAGCGCGTTATCGAGCGCCTTGGAAAGCTGCCAGCACGCGGAAGTTCCGTCAACGGCGCACCGTGTGGCGACGGCTGCTGTGGTACCGCCAAGCATAAAACCGCGCGGGTGAACCCCAACGCTCGCTCAGCGGCGCCAGCTGCCAACTAGGAGTGATAGTCCCTCGCAAACTCTGCGAGGGCATAACTCACCCCAGCCATGCGCGCGGTCCGAATATGGCTCCACAGGAAAATCAACTGTGGATCCAGGCTGTGATCGCCGATGGTTTCCTGCACGGTCTCTGCGATGGCAGCCACGCGATCTGCGCGCGCAAAAAGCTTCGCCGACCTCTCTGGGACTGCATAGGGAAGCCCCGGGGTGTCGTAAAAATCTGACAGCATGCCCACGGTTAGTCGCGGATTCTTCAAAGATTTCGGCGCAAGTGAAGCGTAGCCACTTAACTCAATGATATTTGCCGCCTGATCTGTCGCCTGACGGAGCAGCTGATCCGCCTCACCGGGCGAGACAGTCGCAATCGCCGGCAAAAAGCCCTCCACCTCCACCAAATTCCACTCAGTGGCATCCTTACCGCGCGTAGGAATAAGCGCCCAAGAATGCTGCTTATCGACGCCGCCCAGCACCAACGCCCCCTCCTTCGAGGCGGAGGCCAAGACCGCAGCGCGTGAACCTGCCGGCAACGCCGGCACTTGGCCTGGGCCGCTGAGTGCGAGAGTTAAAATCGGACCGTGGAAGGGGGCGTCGATAAGCGTGCTTGTTAATTCTTTTAAAGTTCGCAGCATATCGAGCAGCCCGCCGTCGCCGAAGGTGTGCGGGCCGCCGAGATCGACGAACGCATCGATGACATCTTCGGTGGGCACTAATTCATAGAGCCACGCACCTAGCCAGACGGCAGTATTTTGAAGCGGTGAATAAACGTTTGCTCGAATTTCCATAGTGTTAGGGAAGTGTAGTGCAGTGCTTTGACTAGGGTGGTGAGCTATGAGTTTTTCAGACCCCTATGCAGGCAATATTTTTGGTGGACACTCCCGCAACAAGCAGCCGGAGTATCCCGATGTGCCCGCAAAACCAGGCCTTGTGGTGGAAGTTCGTGGAGATGGCTTCGTCGGCGCTGTGACCGGTTTTGAACGCACCTACGATGGTGATTTTGTGCGTCTCGAGGACCGCCGCGGACGCGATGCGCTGTACAAGCTGCGCAAGGGTGCGTTCATGATTGATGGGCAGATCGTTAACCTCACCCGTTTCGTGGAAAAACAAGCACCACGTAAATCTAATTCTGGTTCCAGGCGTGTAGAAAACGCGCAAGCAAAGGTCGCGGCGCCGTCACGCATCTGGGTAGAAGGCATCCATGACGCCGCCATCGTGGAGAAAGTGTGGGGACACGACCTTCGCGTTGAGGGCGTCGTGGTGGAGTACCTGGAAGGTCTAGACAACCTGGAGGAACGTCTCGCGGAATTTCAGCCTGGGCCTGGACGACGCATCGGAGTGCTCGCTGATCACCTTGTTGAGGGATCTAAAGAAACTCGGATGACTAAATCACTACCCGCGGATGTCGCTGTCACCGGCCACCCCTACATCGATATTTGGGCTGCTGTGAAACCAGAGCGTTTGGGGCTTAAGGCGTGGCCTGAGGTGCCATACGGGGAGGATTGGAAAACCGGCATCTGCAAACGAGTTGGCTGGTCAGACCCCAAAGAAGGCTGGCACCGTGTGTATAACGCCGTGAATTCCTTCCGCGATTTGGACTACACCCTAATTGGGGCAGTGGAACGTTTGGTGGATTTTGTGACCAACCTCGATTTGAGTAAAGAGGACGTCCTCGCCTGATTTTTCGGGTGTGTTTTTGCGTGGCGAGCCCTGCCTGGCCCTTCCAAATTATGTAGGGTGGCCTGCGTGGGAGCAATAATTTGGTTTATCGGAGCATTGGTTCTTGCTGGCTTGGAATTGGCAGTAGGTGAGTTCACCTTATTGATGCTCGGCGGTGCAGCTTTGGCAACCGCCGGCGTGGCACTCATCGGTGTCCCAGTATGGGCTGAATTTGTCACCTTCGCGGTGGCCTCAGCTGCTCTACTGATGTTCATTAGGCCGGCCATTAGAAAGCGTCTGCTGAAACCAAAGGTTCTGGACTCTTCACCACGAGCACTTGTTGGCCACCGTGCTGAAGTGCTCGAAGATGTCGGAGCGACCAGCGGGCAGGTCCGCCTGGATGGTTCAATTTGGTCCGCCCGCAGCATGGATCCCACACACACCTTCGCGGAAGGTGAAATTGTCAGTGTCATTGATATCCAAGGCACGACCGCGATTGTATGGAAAGAAGCCTAAATTTTTAACAATCAAATAGTACTGGCCATTCCCAACTAAAACTGGAGTAACGATGACAGGACTAATCCTCGCCATAGTTTTCCTGGTCTTTGTCGCCGTCGTGGTGATCAAGTCCATAGCCCTGATTCCCCAGGGTGAAGCCGCCGTCATTGAACGCCTTGGTAGCTACACCCGCACCGTTTCAGGTGGCCTGACCCTGCTGGTTCCATTCGTGGACCGAGTACGCGCAAGGATCGACACCCGTGAGCGCGTGGTCTCATTCCCACCGCAGGCTGTTATTACCCAAGACAACCTGACCGTGGCCATCGATATCGTGGTGACCTTCCAAATCAACGAACCAGAGCGCGCCATCTACGGCGTGGACAACTACATCGTCGGTGTGGAGCAGATTTCTGTAGCAACACTTCGAGACGTTGTCGGTGGCATGACCCTGGAAGAAACCCTCACTTCACGTGACGTGATCAACCGCCGCCTCCGTGGCGAGCTCGATGCAGCAACCACCAAATGGGGCCTGCGCATCAGCCGTGTGGAACTAAAGGCAATTGATCCGCCACCATCCATCCAGCAATCGATGGAAAAGCAGATGAAGGCAGACCGTGAAAAGCGCGCCACCATTTTGACCGCAGAAGGTCAGCGCGAAGCCGACATCAAAACTGCCGAAGGTGAAAAGCAAGCCAAGATCCTCCAAGCTGAGGGTGAAAAGCACGCATCCATCCTGAACGCAGAAGCAGAACGCCAAGCGATGATCCTGCGCGCCGAAGGTGAACGCGCAGCACGCTACCTCCAGGCGCAGGGTGAAGCCCGAGCAATCCAAAAGGTCAACGCAGCAATCAAGTCTGCCAAGTTGACCCCAGAGGTTCTTGCTTATCAATACCTCGAAAAGCTTCCTAAGATCGCAGAGGGCAACGCCTCCAAGATGTGGGTCATCCCAAGCCAGTTCTCCGATTCTCTGGAAGGTTTTGCGAAGCAGTTCGGCGCAAAGGATGCAGAAGGTGTCTTCCGCTACGAACCAAACACCGTGGATGAAGAAACCCGCGACATCGCAAACGCCGACAACGTGGAAGACTGGTTCTCCACCGAATCAGACCCTGAAATCGCAGCAGCAGTCGCCGCAGCAAACGCCGTGGCCAACAAGCCAGTCGATCCAGAACCCGGTGAGATCCTTTCCAAGAAGACCGCACGACGCGTTGAACCTGAAGCAGTATTGGAGGCTTTGCAAAACGGAACCACTACACAACCTGAGGTTGAGGCAGCACCTCCTACCGCAAACTTCGCCCAAGAATTCCCTGCACCACAGGCAAACCCTGAAGATTACTCCGACCAACACCGAGAGAATCCTTACGGAAACTAATCAGGCATAAGAAAAGGCGGGAAACACTAGATGTTTCCCGCCTTATTTGTGTCTAAACAACCATGTTGATGAAGAACAGGCCTAAAATCCCGCTCGTTCGAGTCGATCTGGCTGGTGTAGTTTCTAAAAACCGTCCTATATGACCGAAGACTGGCCAGTCGATCGATTTTCGGTCACCTGGTGAGGTCTGCCACATGGCGTGAGAAAAACCGCCACAGAGCTTGGGAATTTCAACCTCTCAGATTCGCTTCTCAACGCCTGAAATGAGTCGACCCATACTCTCATGCTCATCTCACAAACTCAGGCTCTTAAATCGCCTGCTAGCGCTTGCCAGCCTGCTCGATGAGGTTTACGGCCAATTGCCAACCAGCAGATTCCGCCTGCCAACCTGCCGCCTGCAATCGCTGCGACATTGCCTGCTTGGAAATACCGAGCTCTTGGGCTGCCTCATTTTGATTCAGTCCAGAACGGACGAGTGCGGTGGCTTCGCGTCCTTCGATGGTGCGCTTTGACAGAACTTGCCCAATCAACGTGAATGCAGCGGAGATGTTGAAGGCTTGAGTATTGTCCCGTTTGGTTCCGGCGATCCTAACTTTGACCGTTCCCGCCTTGGCGGTGGGGCGCAGAGCATCAGAGGAAATTTTCTTTACCTGTTCGATGATGGCCTCATCCGATTCATCGACTGTTCCGTCAACGGTGGGGATAACACCAATTCCGATTGCCCAATCGCCAGCTGCGAGTAGCGCCATGACAACATCACATGTGGTTAACGGTGAGGTGATGTGTGCTCGGATGTCTTCGACACCAATGACTTCAAACTGGCCAGCACCTTCGAGGGTGGACAAAGCTTCTGCAAATCTTTTAACCAATTCGGCTCGTCGTGTGTCTCGGCCGCGGTATCTGGCATGCAGTGCCCACATGGGTGGCTGCCCCCTTTGTTTATTGTAGTGGATTCGCTGTCAGGGCGAATGAGTGAAGAAGTAAAGAATCTTCTCCAACCCTACCTTATATTGTCTACTTTCCAGGCTTGACTGGCATCTTTTGATCTAAAAAGATACCTAAAACACCCAAAATCGCTAAAAATACCGTGAATGCAACGGCAGTCCAGTTTCCAGAACCTGTGACTGCATCTCCCAAAACGACGGTGACGATGGTTCCTGGTGCAGATCCGATCAAGGTAGCGATGGCAAAAGAAAAAACAGGAACGCTAGTCAAGGCTGCAACATAGTTGAGGATGGAAAAGGGGATAGCGGCGATCATTCTTAAAGAGGTAATCGCCAGCCATCCACGTTGCTCAAGTCGGGTATTGATGCGTGAGACTGCGGGGTGCGTTAAACGTGGCGCCATCCAATCGCCAAGCAGACCCCGAACAATGAGGAGCGAGATTACCGCTGACACTGTGGTGGAACCCAGCGCCACGACTGATCCAAGAACCGGCCCGAACAGCACGCCGGAGGCCAGTGTGAGAACTGTGCGGGGGATAGGGAACTGAGTAATGAGGATATAAAAGGCGCAAAAAACTAAGACAAAAGCGTCGCCGGCGTTGTTTGCCCAGTCACGATAAACCGAAATCGGGGGGACATCGACAAGAAAAGTTACGGAAATAATTGCGACGATGACAACCGATACAGCGATTTTCTTCCACGCACTCCACTGGGCAACACTGCGCAGAGCGTCATGGAAAAGTGAGCTAAAGAAGTGAAAGACCGTGGAAATTGGTGTGTTTAGGCGTCCTGACATGTCCGCAGGATTCTCCTGGGTCTCACCTTTGTCATGCATAGAAAACACCATACAGTTGCACCCCCGTGATCAAAATATTCCGCCATTTTGAATGTATTGAAACAAAGTTCTCGTTATCGTAGTAGAAGCTAGTGCCGATCCCTGCTCAGCTGTTCGCAGAAGGGTATTAAGTTCGGCAATTTTCGTAGGTAAACACAGGTGAAGGCTTTACAAGCTTGTGAACTCCCTACACAAAAGCAATCCAATAGCTATCCATAAGCAAGAGAAAGTAAGTCTACGTTGACTGATCTCACAAAGACTGCGGTGCCCGAGGAACTTTCAGAGAACCTCGAAACTTGGTACAAGGCTGTGGCCGGTGTTTTCGCGCGCACACAGAAAAAAGACATCGGCGACATTGCCGTAGATGTGTGGAAGAAACTCATCGTCACTACACCGGATGGTGTTGATATCAATCCGCTGTACACCAGAGCAGATGAGTCCCAGAGGAAATTCACTGAGGTTCCTGGTGAGTTTCCCTTCACTAGGGGAACCACTGTTGATGGTGAACGCGTTGGTTGGGGTGTTACTGAGACTTTCGGACATGACAGCCCGAAGAATATCAACGCTGCGGTGCTGAATGCTCTGAATTCTGGCACCACCACATTGGGTTTTGAGTTCTCTGAGGAATTCACGGCAGCTGATCTTAAAGTTGCTCTCGAAGGCGTGTATCTCAACATGGCTCCGTTGCTGATTCATGCGGGTGGATCCACGTCAGAGGTTGCAGCGGCGTTGTATACGTTGGCGGAGGAAGCCGGAACGTTTTTTGCTGCGTTGACCTTGGGTTCTCGTCCTTTGACGGCGCAGGTTGATGGTTCGCACAGTGACACCATTGAAGAAGCAGTTCAGTTGGCAGTGAATGCTTCCAAGCGTGCGAATGTGCGCGCTATCTTGGTGGATGGTTCCAGTTTTTCCAACCAGGGCGCGTCGGATGCTCAAGAAATTGGTCTAAGTATCGCCGCCGGTGTGGATTATGTCCGTCGCTTGGTCGATGCAGGCCTTTCCACGGAAGCTGCACTTAAGCAGGTGGCGTTCCGTTTTGCGGTCACCGATGAGCAGTTCGCGCAGATTTCTAAGCTGCGTGTGGCTCGACGTCTGTGGGCCAGGGTGTGTGAGGTGCTTGGTTTTCCAGAGCTGGCCGTAGCACCACAGCATGCGGTGACTGCACGAGCGATGTTTAGCCAGCGTGATCCGTGGGTGAATATGCTGCGCAGTACTGTTGCAGCTTTCGCTGCAGGCGTCGGTGGAGCAACCGATGTGGAGGTTCGTACTTTTGATGATGCGATCCCAGATGGAGTTCCTGGAGTGTCGAGGAATTTCGCTCACCGCATCGCGCGCAATACTAATTTGTTGTTGCTAGAAGAGTCACATCTTGGTCACGTGGTTGATCCTGCTGGTGGATCATATTTCGTGGAGAGCTTCACCGATGATCTAGCGGAGAAGGCGTGGGCTGTGTTCAGTGGCATCGAAGCTGAGGGCGGATACAGTGCAGCTTGTGCATCCGGCACGGTGACTGCCATGCTTGATCAGACGTGGGAGCAGACTCGCGCTGATGTGGCGTCGAGAAAGAAGAAGCTCACTGGAATTAATGAGTTCCCGAACTTGGCGGAGTCTCCGCTGCCAGCTGATCGTCGGGTAGAACCTGCAGGTGTGCGTCGATGGGCAGCGGATTTTGAAGCGCTGCGCAATCGTTCGGATGCTTTCTTGGAAAAGAACGGCGCGAGGCCACAGATCACGATGATTCCTCTGGGACCGTTGTCCAAGCACAATATTCGCACTGGTTTTACTTCCAACCTGTTGGCTTCCGGTGGCATTGAAGCAATCAACCCGGGTCAACTTGTTCCCGGCACTGACGCTTTTGCAGAAGCTGCACAGGCCGCAGGCATTGTAGTGGTGTGTGGAACGGACCAAGAGTATGCCGAAACGGGGGAGGGAGCCGTCGAAAAGCTCCGCGAAGCGGGCGTTGAGCGCATCCTGCTTGCTGGCGCGCCGAAGAGCTTTGAGGGCAGCGCGCATGCGCCCGATGGTTATTTGAACATGACAATTGATGCCGCGGCGACGCTGGCTGACCTGCTAGATGCTTTGGGAGCTTAAATCATGACGTCGATCCCTAATTTTTCAGACATCCCATTGACTGCTGAGACACGTGCATCGGAGTCACACAACGTTGACGCCGGCAAGGTGTGGAACACTCCCGAAGGCATTGATGTCAAGCGCGTATTCACGCAGGCTGACCGCGACGAGGCGCAAGCGGCGGGACATCCGGTGGATTCTTTGCCAGGTCAAAAGCCATTTATGCGCGGGCCGTACCCAACTATGTACACCAATCAGCCGTGGACGATTCGCCAGTACGCAGGCTTTTCAACCGCCGCGGAATCCAATGCGTTTTATCGGAGGAACCTTGCTGCGGGTCAAAAAGGTTTGTCGGTTGCGTTCGATCTAGCGACCCACCGCGGTTATGACTCGGATAATGAGCGCGTGGTCGGCGATGTGGGTATGGCCGGCGTGGCGATTGATTCGATTTTGGATATGCGTCAGCTGTTTGATGGCATTGATTTGTCCAGCGTGTCGGTGTCGATGACCATGAATGGCGCTGTGCTGCCGATTCTTGCGTTCTATATCGTGGCGGCTGAGGAACAAGGTGTGGGTCCGGAGCAGCTTGCGGGCACGATCCAGAATGACATCTTGAAAGAATTTATGGTGCGCAACACCTATATTTATCCGCCGAAGCCGTCGATGCGCATCATTTCCAACATCTTTGAGTACACCTCCTTGAAGATGCCACGTTTTAACTCCATTTCGATTTCTGGCTATCACATCCAGGAAGCGGGAGCGACTGCCGATTTGGAGCTGGCCTACACTCTGGCGGATGGTATTGAATACATCCGTGCAGGTAAAGAGGTAGGCCTTGACGTGGATAAGTTCGCGCCTCGTCTGTCCTTCTTCTGGGGTATTTCTATGTACACCTTCATGGAGATCGCAAAGCTGCGTGCGGGACGACTGCTGTGGAGCGAGTTGGTGGCAAAATTCGATCCGAAAAACGCCAAGTCCCAGTCGCTGCGCACGCACTCGCAGACCTCTGGTTGGTCGTTGACCGCGCAGGATGTGTACAACAACGTCGCCCGCACCGCGATTGAGGCGATGGCTGCAACCCAGGGCCACACCCAGTCGCTGCACACCAATGCACTTGATGAGGCGTTGGCGCTGCCCACCGATTTCTCTGCTCGTATCGCCCGAAACACCCAGCTGTTGCTGCAGCAGGAATCTGGCACGGTGCGTCCAGTTGATCCATGGGCGGGCTCCTATTACGTGGAGTGGTTGACCAATGAGCTGGCTAACCGCGCGCGCAAGCACATCGATGAGGTGGAGGAAGCCGGCGGAATGGCGCAGGCCACCGCGCAGGGAATTCCTAAGCTGCGCATTGAGGAATCAGCGGCACGCACCCAGGCTCGCATTGATTCCGGCCGCCAGGCGCTGATCGGCGTGAATCGCTACGTGGCGGAAGAAGATGAGGAAATTGAAGTCCTCAAGGTTGACAACACCAAGGTTCGCGCAGAACAGTTGGCTAAACTCGCGCAACTGAAAGCAGAGCGCAACGATGCGGAAGTCAAGGCTGCGCTGGATGCGTTGACAGCTGCTGCCCGCAACGAGCATAAAGAGCCAGGGGATTTGGATCAGAACCTGCTCAAACTTGCCGTCGATGCTGCGCGCGCAAAAGCTACCATTGGAGAGATCTCCGATGCTTTGGAAGTTGTCTTTGGCCGCCACGAAGCAGAAATCAGGACGCTGTCTGGCGTGTACAAGGATGAGGTTGGAAAGGAAGGCACAGTGAGCAACGTCGAACGCGCGATCGCCCTGGCTGACGCCTTTGAGGCTGAGGAAGGCCGCCGCCCACGTATCTTTATTGCCAAGATGGGCCAGGATGGACATGACCGTGGACAGAAGGTTGTCGCGTCTGCCTATGCTGACCTGGGCATGGACGTGGATGTTGGACCGCTGTTTCAAACTCCAGCCGAAGCTGCCCGCGCCGCCGTGGACGCCGATGTTCACGTGGTGGGTATGTCTTCGCTGGCAGCAGGCCACCTCACCTTGCTGCCCGAGCTGAAGAAAGAACTTGCAGCTCTTGGCCGCGATGACATTCTGGTCACCGTGGGCGGCGTCATTCCGCCGGGCGATTTCCAGGATCTCTACGATATGGGTGCCGCCGCGATTTACCCTCCAGGAACCGTCATCGCGGAGTCGGCGATCGATCTGATCACCCGACTCGCCGCACACCTGGGCTTTGACCTGGATGTGGATGTGAATGAGTGATCACGGTTTCCTAGAAGACAACCTAGGTACCCTCACCACCACCGGAGGCACTGATTTAGGGCGCAGCACCGCAGTGGCTCCGGAGGCGCTCAAGCGCGCCAGGCAGCGCATCGACGTCCAATTGCTTTACGACGCCGTCCTCCAACACGACCGCACCCTCATGGCGCGTGCCATAACCCTGTTGGAATCCACTGCGCCAGCCCATCGCGCCTTGGCCCAAGAACTCCTGGTCAAGCTGCTGCCGCATTCTGGAAACGCCCTGCGCATCGGCATCACAGGAGTCCCCGGTGTTGGTAAATCAACCTTCATCGAAGCCTTCGGCCTGCACCTGATTGAACAGGGACACAAGGTGGCAGTAGTAGCGATCGACCCGTCCTCGACCAAAACTCGCGGCTCGATCCTTGGCGATAAAACCCGCATGTCCAAGCTTTCCAACGCAGAAAACGCCTTCATCAGGCCGTCACCTTCTGCCGGAACACTTGGCGGTGTGGCCAAAGCAACGCGTGAAGCCATGGTGGTTTTCGAAGCTGCAGGTTACGACATCATCATCGTCGAAACCGTCGGCGTCGGCCAAAGCGAAGTCGCCGTATCGCACATGGTGGATATCTTCACCTTCCTGGCGCTGTCCGGCGCTGGCGACCAACTCCAAGGCATCAAAAAAGGTGTCTTAGAAATGGCAGAGTTGGTGGCCATCAACAAAGCCGACGGCCCCAACGAAAAACCAGCAAAACGAGCAGCCCGCGACCTCGCTTCTGCACTCCGCATGGTTCGCAGCCCCGATGAACTCTGGCATCCACCAACAATCACCATGTCAGCTGTCGAAGGCACTGGTGTGGACACCTTTTGGCATCATGTCCAAAACCACCACAAAACCATGGTGGAGGCGGGGGAGTTCGACAGGCGACGACGCGACCAACAAGTGGGATGGACTTGGTCGATGGTCCATGAAACTATCCGCATGCGTCTCGAAAACGATCCCGGTGTTCAAGTAGTGAGCCAAGACATGGAACGAGCCCTCCGCAAAGGTTCCACCACCCCGACGTTGGCTGCCCAAAACATCCTGGAGGCGTTCGACAAAGCCTAATAAGGCACCATTTGGATGGTGGGCGAACAAATATGCGAAAATCTACCACAGAATGCTGAAAACTTGCAGTCTGTGGTAGATTTTTGCGCTTCCGGGTCGCTATTATGCAAAAATCCATTCGATTTTGGATTCTGGGGTTTGCTTGTGGTGAGCTCTTGATCAGTGAATTGGCAGGAATCACATCTGACCCATGAGTCCCAAAATTGAGACCGTCCAGAATCGCTTCTGCGACCTTGAAAAGGCCTCACCCACACCGTGGCCTACTCTGAGATCCTCGACCCCTTAAATCGCCTTCAGGGTTAAACAGTTGGCATCGCTGGCGGTTTCCACATCGCCAGTTCAGGAGTGCCATCATCATCTGAGGGGATATAACCCAAGGGCACAAATCCCAGACGGTTATATAGTTGAGCCGCACGAGTCGACGTCGCCTCCAAATAGATAGCTTCATCACCCGCGCGAGCGATTCCGTGATTAAGAAGCGCACTGCCAACACCCGTTCCACGGGCAGAACTAGATGTTGCCACGGTGTAGAGGTACCAATGGGGGAATTTGGGGTGGAAACGAGCCGAACTCAAATCCGTCCACGCCACCTGCGCAGCCTTGATCCCGAAAATGGAGACGAGCCGGGGGAGCATCGCTGCTTGATCTTTGGCACTGTGATTACCATCTGGCCGATCCCATAACGCGACGCCGACGATTTCTCCCTCAGAATCACGCGCGACATCAATATTTCCCGCCACTGCATACTGCTTCTCAATCTGCAGTTCGAAAAGTGCTCGAAGCTTTGCTGAACCGGGGTCCGGCTGCGGGATCCATCGTAAAAATGCTGGATCGTTGGCGAATGCTTCAACCAGAACATCGACGATCTTAGGGAAGTCAGCTTGTGTAGCAGGCAAAACGGTGGGACTCATGGATACCAGAATAGCGAAATGAAAAGGATGGAGAGCTCAAACGATGTCAGAGGCAACCCCATACCAATGTCCTTTCATTACAGCTCAGGGAATTGAGTTCTTCGGGACTGAACCAGCCTATTTTGGTGTCGAATCATCAGGTGATCGTGATGCTTTTTTCTTTCCTGGCGAACAGCTGTATTCCTGGGAGTTAGCTCCTGGCAAGTATCGCGAACGTGGGTATTCGCGTTCTGAAGGTTGGAGGGAGTACGCGGGTCTCGGTCATCCGAGCAGCGTTGGAACTCGGGAATATCGAAATTCAGGACGCAGTTGGGATTCATTGCCGTGTCAGATCAGGTTAGATTTTTGGCGTGAGACACAATCGCGTCCGCGCAAAGACATATTGGAACAATGGTAGGCGTCAAAAAAGAAATAAGATAACTGGATTTCCCAAAACAAAGCAGTCAAAACAGCTGTAGTGGTCGCAGTATACAATGCATTTTTGAGCAGCCGTAGGAGAAACAGAAAATCACCCTGTACAAGAAGTAATCTTGTACAGGGTGATTTAACTAATTTGTGCCCGGGGGGGGACTTGAACCCCCACGTCCGTTAATAGGACACTAGCACCTCAAGCTAGCGCGTCTGCCATTCCGCCA
>JGI2924J29684_1078228_pt1 | contig 36117 bp, 40 predicted proteins | sample BenlonsequencITS_FD_29684 | JGI IMG/M metagenome (IMG submission 29684)
CCTCTTCGAGGGGTGGATCGACGTCTACGCCAGATCGTCCGGGCTGGCCGTCGTCTCCGATCCCGTCTCCGCGGACCGGTTCGACCTGCCTCGATTCCGTGACCTCATGGGCCGGATCGAAGCGACCTACGCCTCCACGCACTCGCTTACGTCACTCGAGAAGTGGCGGACCGTCGACGGTGCGCTCGTGAAATCGTTCGTCGTCGTCCCGGTCAAACCGCTCTTCCCACCGGCCGAGACGGATTCGGAGCCCAGACAGCCCGCCCCGGCGCCCGCCGAGTGAGTCGGGGCCGACGTGCGCCCGATTGTCTTCGACGATGCCCTTCCTCAGTCGTCTTCGGCTCCGGGTCCGGTTTCGCGGTCAGGTCCGCGTCGCTCGCTCGATCGGGGTCCACCAGCCGACTCTTCTGGCGTAATCGCGTCGGTTCGCCCCATCCAGCTGTCGATGTTCTCGGCGACGTAATCCTTTCCGCCCCAGCCGAAGGCGACACCGGCACCGATGGCGACGGCGGCGGCGAGTCCCCACGCGAGCGCGCGAGCGAACACGTAGAGGATGCCGACGTCGATCCCCATCGTCTCCAAGCCGATGACCAGCGCCGTGGCGTAGAGGAAGATACGCGCGCCGTTAGCGAACCAGTTCGTGTAGGACGTCTCCGTGGCCGCTCGCGTGCGCTCGATCACGTCGCCGATGAAGTCGGCCACGACGAACCCGATCGTGATGACGAGCAAGCCAGCGATGAACGCCGGCAAGTACGAGACGGCCGTCGAGATCCACTCGGACAGCATCGGAATGGCAAGCACGTTGGCCGCCGCGAGGATGGCCAGCGCGTAGACGAACCACTTGCCGAGCTTGCCGAACGCGCCCGAGACCGCCCGCTCGGTGCCGCCGAGGACCCGCCCGAGCGGCGTTTCGAGGACCATTCGATCGAGTTCGATCCCGTCGGCGAGGCGGCGAACGACACCGGCCACGACGCGGCCCACGACCCAGCCGATGAGCAGGATGACGACGGCGCCGAGTAGTCGTGGTACGAAGACCGCGATGTCCGCGATCGGGTCTTGCAGGTAATCAGGGACCTGTACTTGCTGGACGACCAGTTGCATGTCTCCCATAGCAATGGGGAGGGCGGAGACAGCTTTCGTAATTGTGGGGCTACAAAAAAGTCGTCTGTGAAACAGTCTCGGTGCGACGAGTGCGAACGCGTTGAATGATAGATTACGACCACAGGCTTCACAGCATCCATATCCGTGTGTACGGGCCATCAGCGACCGATTCCCTGCCGATCGGAACCTGGGCGCAGCGTCGCCACGAAGGGGACGAGAGGCAATGCCGTTTTACTTTTGTCGAAAATCCGGCTGCGAAAAATGGCCGCGTCGTGCGAGCGATCCGGATCGACCGGCGACGCTGGCTTGCGATTAGACCGCTTCGAGCCCGGCGTCGCGGCGGAGCGTGTTGATGTATTTCCGGAAGCCGGTTTCGAGATCGTACTCGGGGTCGTACCCGAGATCGTCCTGGATCGCACTCATCTCGAGTTGCTGCGTCCAGGGTAGTTCGCCCTCGTCGCTGACGGTGATGTCGGCGTCGGGCATGATCTTCTCGACGGTCTCTGCGGCCTCGCGGATGGTCGCGACCTCGCCGCGAACGTTGTACACCCGCTGGGAGAGGGCTGATTCGTCGGCGAAGGCGGCCAGGCGGAACGCCTGGGCGATGTCCTCGACGTACTGCCAGTCGATGACCTGGTCGCCGTACTCGACGCTGAAGGATTCCCCGAGTGCTGGCTTCTCGATGATGTTCGCGAGGAATGCCGAGCCACCCGTCTCGCGGTAGGGACCGTACGCGACCGTCGGTCGCAGGGCGACGTGGTCGAGCCCGTAGTCTTCGTGGTAGATGCGGGCCTGGTGCTCGTTGTACTCCTTGGTCGCGCCGTAGAGCGTGTCGGGGTAGACGAGGTCGTCCTCGGTGACCCAGTCGTCTTCGTAGTTCGTCGGCGGCGCGAAGACAGCCGCGGAGGAGGCCCACGCGACGCGCTCCACTTGATCGTCGAGCGTGCGTGCGGCCTCGAAGATGTTGTTCGTCCCCATGACGTTGACGTCGATCGCCGCGCGCGGATTCTCGCGGGCCGTCGTCGTCAGGAGTGCAGCCAGGTGGACGATTCGTGTCGTCCCCGTCTCACGAACGGTTCGGATCACGTCGGTCGGATCGGTGACGTCACCGCGAACGACCTCGACGTCGTCGGCGACGTCGAGCGCTGCCAGGATGCTGGTGTCCGTCGAGAGGTCGTACGCGACCACGTCGTGGCCGTGCTCGATCAGGTCGGCGCAGATGAACGAGCCGATGAAGCCGGTGCCGCCGGTTACGAGTACGGTTTCGTCAGACATTCGTTCGACTCGATCCGTTCCACCGTAAAAAGTGTATTCAGATCGGTTCGTTTTGCCCACAGTTCGCCACCAAACGGATCGTCGCGGTGCTGGGCGGGACCGAAGCGCCGATTTACTCGTGCAGTCCCCCGACGGCGTCGTAGAACGACGAGGTGAGTTCCGCTTCCATCTCTTCGTCGCGATCGATGCGGACGTCGATCACCGTCGGTCGGTCGTTCCGTTCTTTCCCCGCGACGAGCGCGGATGCGAACTCGTCGGGCGCGGTCACCCGCTCCCCGACGGCGCCGAAGGCTTCGGCCACGGCCACGAAGTCGGTGTCGTGGAACTCGACGCCGGCGATGTCGCCGTCTGCCTCCTGCATCTGGCGGACCATGCCCAGGCTCGTGTCGTTCAGGACGACGAACGTGGGGGCCACGCCGTACTCGACGGCGGTCTCGACGGAGTTCATCGTCATGGCGAAGCCGCCGTCGCCGGCCACGGAGACGACATCGCGGTCGGTGGTTAGCGCGGCACTGACGCCGGCGGGGACGGACCAGCCCATCCCACCGACGCCGCCACTGCCGAAGTAGGTGCGCACGCCGGGCGTCTGCAGGTAGTTGAGCAGCCAGAACCGGTTGTTCCCCGAATCGGCGGTGACGATCGTGCCGGCGTCGACGACGGCCTCGATCTCCTTGATCGCGCGCTGGGGTTTGATCGGAGAGGCGTCGGACTCGCAGGCAGGGGCGTGGAAGTCTTCGCGCGCCTGGGCGGCCCGATCGCGAGCCGCCTCGGGTTCGGCGCCGGCGTCCTCACCGGCGCGCGCTTCGAGCCCGGTGAGTGCGTGGGTCGCGTCACCGATCAGGCCGACGTCCGCGGGGTAGACCCAGCCGGCGTTGCGCGCGTCGATGTCGGCGTGGATGATCCTCTGCTCGTCCGGGCGGATGAAGCCGGGCGCCTGCCAGTTGGTGTCCATCGGGTTGAGCCGACAGCCGACGACGCAGAGGACGTCGGCGTTGCTGACCAGCTGGTTCGCCCCCTCGTGGCTGAACGAGCCGATGACGCCGCCCGCGAGTTCGTGGGTCTCGGGAATCGTCGACTTGCCCAGGTAGGAGGTGACGACGACGGCGTCGTAGGCTTCGGCAGCCGCCTGTAGTTCGTCGTAGGCCTGGGCCGCGTGGACGCCGTTGCCCGCGACGATGACCGGGCGCTCGGCGCTCGCCAGTGCGTCGGCCGCGTCGTCGAGATCGTCCGCGGCGGGGGCCGCTTTCCAGGTCCGCACTTGCTCGTCGGCGTTCCAGACGGGCGGCGTGGGGTCTTCGGGAACCTCCTCGTGGACGGCGTCGCCGTCCAGGATGACGGCGGTCGGGCCCGGACGGCCGGCCACCGCGTGCTTGAACGCGAGCTGGAGGCTGCGGATCGTCTCCGTCGGCGTTCGGGGGAACCAGTGTTCCTTGGTGATCGAGTCGAGAATGTTCGGCAGGTCGAGCCCCCCGTAGTCGCCGCGCGATTGCTGGTAGGGCGCAAGCGTTGAGTATTCGCCCCGTTCGGAGGCTTCCGTGATGGCTACCATCGGCGACGAGGATAGTCGCCCCTCCATCTGGCCGATCGCCCCGAGGCTGCCGATCCACGGCCCTTGTCCGGCCAACACGCCCGGTGTCTGGGTGAGGCGTCCGTGTACTTCGGCCATGACACTGGCCTCGCGCTCGTCACGCGGCCGGACGAGCGTGATCGGGGAATCCGGAACCTCGTCTAACACTTCGATGACCCGGCCGCCCGGATAGCCGAAGATGTACTCGACGCCGAGATCGTCCAGGGTTTCGACGAGCGCCTTCGTGGTGTTGGTCATCGGTGGATCACCTCGATCTGGCGGGTGCGCTCTGTTGGTTGGACTCGGGAGGTGTGCCCCGTCGGTTCGGTCCGGCGGGTGGCAGTCGAACGGTGGCCCCCGACGATCGGGTTCGACGACGCGCACTGGTCTCGGGATCGGTCCCCAGTGTCGTGCATGCCATAGCGTGCACAGCCCTGACTCTTTGCTTTATTGATGCCGGAGACACACGTCGCCGCCGGTGGGCCGCGTCCGTCATCGGCCGCGCCGGCGCGTGGGTCGTGAACGGGAGCCTTTTTGTCCGATCCCGCGAGGGGGTAGAATGGCAATGACGTTCCACGAACGCGACTTCATGGAGGGAACGCTGGGAACGCAGGCGGTCGACTGGGAGGGCCGCATCGACACCCAGCGGTTGCGCGAGGAGCGAAAACAGCGCGCGCTGGAGCGCCTGCAGGAGACCGACCTCGGCGCGATGCTCTTGCTCTCGGATCCGAACATCCGCTACGTCACCGGCCTCGCGATGACCGGCGGCAGTGGCGCCGACCACTACACCCTGCTGACCGAGGAGGGCGACGTCGTCCACTGGGACACGGCCGACCACACGAGCAATCAGCGCGCGAACTGTCCGTGGCTGCAGGACATCCGGTACGCCTGTCCCGGCCTGGGGAACGTCCCGCGCGCGTCGGGCAGTGACTCCGCGCGTCGCTTCCTGATCTCGACGATGGTCGAGACGGTGACGACGGCTATGGACGAGTACGGCGTCGCGGACGAGAAACTCGGCCTCGACGTGGGCAATTCGGGTCTGGTCTCCGGGTTCGAAGGCGCCGGCGTCGAGGTCGACGTGTCGACCTGCAACGCCGTGATGGAGGACGCCCGCAAGATCAAGACCGAAGACGAGATCGAGTGTCTTCGGATGGTCGCCGCGATCTGTGAGGCCGGCTTTCAGAAGATTACGGAGACAGCCAAACCCGGCATGCGCGAGAACGAGGTGTGGGGCGAGGCCGTGGGCGAACTCTGGCGCCACGGCGCGTTCGTCGGCGGCGGTTACCTCACCTCCGGCCCGAACACCTGGCCGAAGCACCAGGCGAACACCACGGATCGAATGATCCGGCCCGGCGACCTGGTCTACGCCGACATGTACAACATCGGCTATCTGGGCTACCGCTCGTGTTACTACCGCACGTTTGCCATGGGCGAGCCGACCCAGGCCCAGCAAGACGCCTACGAGACCGCGCGCGACAACCTCTACGACGTCCTCGAACGGATCGAACCCGGCGCGACGACCGACGAGATCGCGCAGGGCTTCCCCGATATGGACGGCGAGCACGCCGACTTCTACGACGCCGACGACCACTGGCAGATGACCACCAACCACTGGGCTCACGGCCTCGGCCTCCAGCTCTACGAGGTCCCGCTCATCTGGCGCGGCCTCTCGCCCGACCACCCGATCGAGATCGAGGAGGGCATGACGATGGCCGTCGAGACGCAGGAGCCCGCCGACCGGCAGGGCGTCCGCGTCGAGGAGATGGTCGTCGTTCGCGAGAACGGCGTCGAGATTCTGAGCCAGTGGCCCGTCGAGGAGATCACGACGATCGACTACTGAGTTCGCGATCCGAAACCACCTTCGAGACCGCGAGCCGTATTCGTTCTTCCGCCATCGACGGGTTCCCGTCTGGGCTGACCGGAGTCGGGAGATGTATAGTGGTCTCTGAGAAACCCTCCCGTATGCAACTCGGGACCGGCCTCTTCACCGGCCAGCGCCGACCGGACGACGACCGACCGACGAGCGAGCTGTACGACGAAATTCTGGACCTCACGCGGACGATCGAGGACGCCGGGCTCGACAGCGCCTGGGTCTCCGAACATCACTTCCTCGAAGACGAGTACCTCTCCGGCACGCTACCGACGCTGGGCGCGATGGCGGCAGTGACCGACGAGATCGAAATTGGCTCCTGCGTGGCACTCGGGCCGCTGTACGATCCGATCCACCTCGCCGAGGACGCGGCGACGGTCGATCTCCTCTCGGCTGGCCGGAGTACGCTCGGCCTCGCGATCGGCTCGAACCCCACGGAGTTCGACGTCTTCGGCGTTCCCCTGGAGGAACGCGCCGATCGGCTGGCCGACCTCGTTTCCTTCCTGAACGGCGCCTGGAGCGAGGGCGACCTCGGCTACGACTCCGAGTTCCACGACGTACCCGCCGACGTCTCGATCACGCCCAAACCCGACGACGGGCACGTCCCCCTGATGCTCGGTGGGGCGGCAAAACCCGCCGTTCGCCGGGCGGCCAGAACTGCCGAGGGCTGGTGTGCCCCGTCCTCGCTGTCGATCGAGGGCGTTCGCAAGCGCGTCGAGGACATCCGGAACGTCCGCGAGGCCGAGGATATCGACGGCGAGTTCACGATCTACGTGCTCCAGCACGGGTGGGTCGGCGACTCCCGCGAGGAGGCGTGGGAGGCGATGCGCGACGGCTACCTGTTCATCCAGCGTCGCTACGCGGAAATTTTCTCCGGTGAACCCGTCGACTCGCTCGACGAAGAACGAATTCAGGAACTCAAGGAACAGGCCATCTTCGGGACGCCCGAGCAGGTGACCGAGGAACTGGAAGCCTACCGGGAGGCCCTCGGCGACGACATTCACTTCATCTTCCGGACGTACCACCCTGGAACCGATACCGAGGCAATGACGGAGTGCGTGACCCGCCTGGGTGAGGAGGTCGCACCGCAGCTGCGATAGGACAGCTTTTGCCTCGGTCGCGGCTATCGTGGTTCATGAACGTTCGCCCGCTCCGTGCCGACGAGATCGATCGACTGATCGACGACCTCTGGCTGCCGTTCGCCCGCGAGATGGCCGATCTCGACGCGTACAACGAACTCGCCGAAGACGTCAGGGCGGACGCGCGGTCGTACCGGCAGGCGCAACTGTCGGATGAGTCGACCGTCACCTTCGTCGCGGCGGTCGATGACGAGCTGGCCGGATACGTGCGGGTGACGGCTGACCAGTCTCCGCCCGTGTTCGCCCGCGGGCCCGAAGCAACCATCGGGGAAGTATACGTCGCGCCGTCTCACCGTGGCGCCAGTCTCGCGACGGCACTCCTCGATCGTGCCGAATCGTGGGCCGAGGACCGCGGCTGTGAGTTCGCCACGTTGTCGGTCAACGAACGGAACGAGACCGCACAGGCGGTGTACGACGCACGCGAGTACAGCGTCCGTCGGTACAAGATGGACAAACGCCTCTGCTCCCGTGTCGATTGATCGATCGTGGGATGCTGGTAGCGACCACAGCTGGTTGGCGCCTGGGCGGTGCCGATTTTGTGCGTCGGCAGATCCGATCTCGCTGGTCCCACTTTTGCGAAGCAAATTGGGATCACGAGGAACGGGTTCGTTCCTCGGCGACCCCGTCTCTCACTGTGGCCCGGTGAGCGCTGCCTCGATGAGTTTCGACTCGGCCTTACGCAGATGCTGGTGGAACGTCGACGGGGCAATATCGAGCGAGTCGGCGACGTCCTCGCCGGAGGCCAGCCGCGGCCACTCGAAGAACCCGCGGAAGTAGGCGGCCTCGACGCTCGACCGTTGCTGGTCGGTGAGGGTATCGAGCGGCTGTTCACCGTCACCGGCGAACGGCGTTTCTCGCGAGAATTGCGTTCGCGAGAGCAAGTCGATCTGTGGGTAGCCGTCCGTCATCGCGTCGACGAACGCTCTGATATCGGTGTGGGGAGAGAGCTGAACTGTTAGAAAGACGTCGTCATCTTCGAGGACTGCTTCGTCGACGTACCCACCCCGGGAGGCGATCAGTGTGAGAATGGTCGGTTCCGTGAGTCGTGCGGAAAACCGAATCGAATCGCCGACCTCTCGAATCGTCAGGTCTGACCAGACGTCAGTGGCGTCGGTTAACCGCTCGAGACCGTCGACGACGCACGGTGTCGCCGACCCGTAGACCTGAAAAGTTTCTTCGGATATCTGTGTGACGTGGTCGATCCGGGCGCTGCCGCCCATCTCGATGTCCGCGTCCACCTGGCCGAACGCGTCCGGCAAGTGGAACTCGATCTCGACGACCTCGTCGCTCACGAGCGCCTGTTTGCGTTCCGTGGCGGCGATCGAGTGGCCGATCACCTCGCCGAGCTGGGCGATGACGCCTCGTTCTTCGGCGGTGAAGGCGTTCTCGCGACCCGTGTAGACGTTGAGAACCCCGTAGACGGTGTCTTCGTGGACGATCGGGATGGCCGCGGAGGCCTGGAAGTCGTAGGCCTTGGCGGTGTCTCGCCAGGGATCGTATCGATCGTCGGCCCGCGCATTCCGCGTTACCTGGATCTCGCCGGTTCGGAACGCGCGCCCGGTCGGCCCCTGACTTCGTTCGTCGGCCGGGTCGATCGAGATGGTGTTGTTGTCCAGGTAGCCCTCGACGCCAGCCTCAGCACGCATCGAGACGGTTTTCGAGTCGAGGTCGGCCGTCCCCACCCAGGCGAACTCGTAGCTCTCGGCGGCTGCAAGGCGTTCGACGACGGTCTGCTCGATCTCCTGGCGCGTCGACTGGTCGATCACCGCGTCGGTGAGGTCTCTGACGACTTCGTTCAGCCCGTTTACCGCCTCGAGCCGTTCGCGCTGATCGACGAGTTCGCGTTCGCGTTCGTCCCGGTCGATTGCCGACGCCAGGATGGCCGCGACCGCCTGGACGAAGTTCGCGTCGGTTCGGTCGATCGATCGCATCTCGGTGTCGTGGACGCCGAAGATCCCCCACGGATCGCTCGTCGGCCCGATGACGACGCTGATCCCGCTCGCGACATCGTGGTCGGTGAGCAAGTCCGGTCCGCCGAACCGGGTCTCCTTGCTCAGGTTTTCGACGACGACCGGCTCGTCGGTTCGGAGCGTGTAGGCCGCCTGCGAGTCGTCCTCGGTCGCCGAGACCGCCGCCTCGCCGACGATCCCGTCGTCCCACCCGACGCCCTGGCGTACTTCGAGTTCTTCGTCACCGGCCTGGAGGTCCAGGACCTTGGAGTACTCGGTGTCGAGCGTGTCCGCGACGAGCGCCGTCGCGTCGGCGAGTAGGTCGTCGACGTCGCGAGTTTCGAGCGCCCGCTGCCCGATCGTTGCCAGCACGTCTTGTTGTGCGACCCGTTTTCGCAACCGGCGCTCCCGTTCTTTGCGTGCGGTTACGTCCCGGGTGTACACCGAGAGTCCCGATTCGGACGGGTAGATGGTGTACTCGTACCAGTTGCCGGTGGCGTCCTGGCGTTCTTCGTCGACGACGGGTTCTTGCGTGCATCTGGCCCGTTCTATCGCCGATTCGAACTGGTGTGACGTTTCGGTCACTGCGTCGAGCGGGCCCCCGATGGCGTCGTCGTCGACGTCGAGAATCGTCTTCGCGTGGTCGTTCACGTACGTGAGTCGATTGTCGTCGTCGAGACCGTAGATGCCGTCGGAGAGCCGGTCGAAGACGGCGTCGAGCTCTCGCTCCAGTTCGTCACGTTGGCGTTCGACGAGCGCGGCGTGATCCTCGAGTCGACGTTCGTACGCGCGTCGATCGGTCATGTCACGTGTTACTTTCGTAAACCCGCTGAGTCGTCCACCGTCGTCCCGGATCGCCGTGATCGTGACGTTCGCCCAGAACCGCGAGCCGTCGGCACGGCGGCGCCATCCCTCGTCTTCGATCGAACCGAGCCGCATCGCCGCCTGCAGATTTCGCTCCGGGACGTCGTTCGCGACATCTTCGTCGGTGTAGAACGTCTCGAAATGCGTGCCGACGATGTCGTCGGCCTCGTAGCCCTTGATTCGTTCTGCGCCGTCGTTCCAGCTTTCGACGTGTCCGTCGGGATCGAGGACGAAGATGGCGTACTCGGAGACTGCGTCGACGAACCTGTCGAACTGCATCGACATGCCATGGCTGTTCGCCTGACTGTTCCGATCGGTATCGGGGGTCGGTGACCTGCCCACGACGTCTTGCTCGCGCCACCAGACTCGGGCGCTCGCGCCCACCTTCTTCGTCTGGACGAGGTCTCGATCGGCGAGTCGTTCGAGGCGCTCGTAGGTCGATCGACGGCCGAGATCGAGCCGGGTCGCGACCTCAGACGTGGAGAGCGGTTCGCCACGGCTGTCGAACGCGGAGAGCGTCTCCCGGAGTGCATCTGTCAGCCCCTGTGTGGTCATTACCCGGCGAATGGACCGTACCGCCGTCAACCCTCCGCCGGCGGATGCCGGGATCCTCGGCGACGCTGACTGTCGTTCCCTCCTGAACCGATCTGCCGAACAGAACACCGCTCGTGACCCGATATCGGGGAGCCGACCCTAATCGTTGGCGCTCGCCGCTTAGGATCGTCCGGTTCGTTGGGTGAGATACGTCGGTGGTGATCCGGGTGACGACGGCCGTCGACTCACGAATTCGACGTTCGTCACACCCGCATCCGCCGACGCAGGAGATCGGCTGTCGGCGCTGTCCCGTCTGCGGTGGGACAACTCGACAGTCGATCACTGGACGACGCGCGATACCCATGACACAGGCATACCCGCACCCCACGATCGAACTGACCGACCAGAGAGACCTGACCGACAGCGAACGGTACCGCCTGCTCTCGTCGGAGCGACGGCGCCGAGTCCTGGCGATCCTCGCGAATCGCCCCGGTCCCGTCTCGTGTGACGAACTCGCTACGATGCTCGTCGCAGAGATGGGCGGGAACGAAGCAACCGACGAGACACACCGTGAGGTGACTATCTCGCTCCATCACACGCACTTGCCGATGCTCGACGACCTCGGCGTCGTTACCTACGATCCGACGGCAAACGTCGTCGTTCACGAGAGTCACTGAGCCCGTTCTTCCAAAGTCGAGTGACCTCGCGAGACAGACTGTACTGGCGAGAATAGAACGACGGCAGCCGGCGCTCTCGCGCGTTTTCGGGCCGGTGGCCACGCCGTGGTATCGACGATAGCTGGCCAGCCAGCTGCGCATGCAACAGTCGGTCTATTTGTGTACCCGTTACCCGGTCTTGTAGACGCCACGAGCGTCGGCGACGTGCGTGTCGTCGTCCGCGGCGTAGACGTCGACGTCCACGACACCGACGTCGCCGCCCTGTCTGACGACGTCCGCCTCGGCGTAGAGGTCGCCCGTCCCGGCGCTCAGGTAGTCGATACGCATGTCGATGGTCGGGACCGGCTGGTCGACCAGTGAGACCAGCGCCGCACCACCGACGGTGTCGGCGAGCGTGAACGTGACCCCTCCGTGGGCCATCAGTCGATCCTCGTTCCAGGAGAGGTCCTCGGTCATTTCGAGTTCGCCCTCGGCGTGTCCGTCGGCACACGCCGTGACGTCGATTCCGAGCATCGATGCGAACGGCATGCCCTCGAAGAACGCTTGCGGATCCATGCCTGCTGGTACCCAGGGATTCCTCATAAAACCACGTACACGGTCCGAGCGACCGTCGCGGACGGGAGGTTGCGTCCGTTGCCCGCGGGAGCCACACTGGGCTGTCGGCTGCCGTTCACTCGAACTTCTCGAACGGCTGTTCACAGGCGGTACAGAAGTGCATGGAGCGACAGAGCGACGGTCCTTTCGGGTGCTCGCGCTCGGTCTCGGTCGAGCCGCAGTAGGGACACTCGGCGCCCGATTCTTCCCCGCTCGTGGACACGCTGGGATCGAATCCTCTCATGATCTTAGACGCTCAGTCCGAAGTCTCGCAGGTTCTCTTTGCCCGCCTCGGTAACCAGTTCGACGGACCACTCCGGGCTCCAGACGAGGTTGATGTCGACGTCCTCGACGCCGTCGACGGCTTGGATGGCCTCGCGCACGTCGTTCTGGAGCATGTCTCGGGCCGGACAGCCGCTGTAGGTCAGCGTCATGTCGACGCGTGCAAGCCCGTCGTCGACTCCGACGTCGTAGATAAGTCCCAGATCGACGATGCTGACGGGCATCTCCGGATCTTCGACCGCGTAGAGGGCGTCCCAGACTGCGGCGTCGACCCCCGTGGCGCCCACACCGGTGGCGGGCAGGTCGTCGATGGCGGGGCCCTCACGGTACTCGGTGTATCCGCAGGGCGTGGCGTCGGTTTCGGGCTGTGTTTCGGATGTCATCAGTGGTGGTGTGTGGGTCGTGTCCGGTGATGTGAATCGTGTCCGGTGGGATTTTGGTCGTGTCGGGTGGTCGTTGCGGGTCGGTCAGTCACTCGGGGCGGTCCATGATCATCGTCGCGTCCTCACGCCCGAGCTCGCGGTAGGTGTGCGTGAAGTCCGCGTAGAGGGTGTCCCAGTCGTCGGTGTGATTCCCGTTGCGACCGCACGCGTCGGGGACGAGTTCGTCCGTAATCTCGCCGTCGGCGGGGACGGGCGTGCGGAGTCCGTGGGATTCGAGCGTCGGCACGACGCGGTCGAGCCACCGTTCGCCGAGTGTCGCGAGCGAGTCGCTCCGGTAGCCTTCGGAGACGATGGTCTCCTCGACGGTCGCGGCGTCGGGGAGCGCGTCGGCGTCGGTGTACTGGGACCCCGCTCCGTCCCCGCTGACGGTCTCCGCACCGAATGGGACGGGCTCGGCCGGGACGAACAGGGCCAGTGCGTGTGGGAAGAGCCGGTCGACGGCGGCCTGGAGGTGGTCGCCTCCTTCGTCATCGGTGGCCAGCCGTTCGAGCCAGTTTTCGGCGTGTTCAGTGTGGTAGCCTTCCTCCCGCTGGATCTTGCCCACGCGGTCGGCGATGGCCGGGTAGGCGGAATCCTCGAGGGCCTCGAGGCGAAGCCCCTCGGCCACGTCGAACAGGTACGAGCGGACGATCGCGTCGGCCCACTCGCCCTCGGGGAACGGCAGTTCCGAAAGCGTCGCGTGGCGGAACGTGTCGGGATCGCGCTCCCAGAGGAGGTCGGTCTCGTCGTAGCCCAGTTCCTCGAGCAGGTCGTACCAGAGGCGGGCGTGACCGAGTTCGTCCTGGGCGATGTTCGCGAGCGCGAGGTCGGATTCGAGCGTCGGCGCGTGGACCTGCCACTCGGTGTAGCGCTCGGCTATGACGAACTCGTCGTCGGCGAGCGTGCGCAGTTCGGTCTCGAGCGCGAGGCGCTGGTCGGGTGTGAGTTCGATTTCGGTGGCTGCCATCAGTCGTCACCTCGCTGGCGGTCGGCTTCGGCCTGTTCCTGTTCTTGCTGGGAGGCGATGACCTCCTTCGCGTGTTCCGTACTGGAGGTGTAGGCCATCGCCCAGCGGTAGGACTTGTCGGTCGTGCCGCCGAAGGCGACCTCGTCGGCGTCGACTTCGCCGACTTCCTCCTGTGGGACGACCCAGAGGCTCTCCGTCGGTTTGCGTCGACCGTGCTGGACGACGGCGAACTGTTTCGCCATCTCGCGGTCGGGCGCGTGGACGTTCCCACAGTGGGTGTGATAGTCGCCAGGTTTCTCCTGGCGGAAGACTTCCCAGATCATGGTCAGTCGGCCGCCGGGGCGGCCTGGCTCCCGGGTAGGTTGGCGTCGCCTTCGATCGTGTCACGAACCCAGTCGACGGCTTCCTGGGCGGCCTTGCGCGCGTCGATCTGGCCCTTGCCGGGCTCGTACTCGTTCTTCGAGACGGTGAAGAACTCGTCCCAGTCCAGATCGTCTTCCTCGACGTGGTACTGGCCGTCGCCGACCTCCTCGATGCGCGGGTACTCCGGAATCTCGAGGCCGTAGGACTTCGCCTTCGGGACGTAGGCGTCGAGGAAGGCGTTGCGGAGCTCGTCGTTGGTCTTCTGTTTGAGGCCGACTTCCGCGGAGAAGTCGTGATGGGTGGATTTGTCGTCGGTCGGGCCGAAGAACTGGATGATGCGCGGCCACCACTCGTCGAAGGCGTCCTGAAGCATCTGTTGTTCCTTGCGCGAGCCCGTGGCCATCCGAGCCATGATGTCCTCGCCGTGCTTGACGTGGAAGCCCTCCTCGAAGCACACCTTGTCCATCGCGTGCGCATACGGTTCCCAGCTCGAGGACTTGAGCGTCGCCTGTCGGCGCATCGCGGCACCGTCGACGAAGAAGGCGATCATCGGCACCTCGGCCCACGAGTCCATCGGGTAGTGGAAACAGTTGAGGAACTTCCCCTCGCCGTTCGCGAGTTCGTCTAACATCTCCTCGCGAGTCTTGATCCCTAGCGATTCGGCTGCGCGATAGAGCAACTGACCGTGGCCGATCTCGTCTTGCACTTTCGCGGAGAACGCCAGCTTACGGTCGATCGACGGCGCCTGGCGGATGAAGGGCTTCTCGAGGTACGCCCCCATGATCTCGCTGTTGGCGTGGAACTGGATCATCCGTGTCGCCGCCTTTCGGTACTTCTCGGGCATGTCGTCGGCGGGCGAGAACTCCCGCGGTCCTGCCCGCTCTTTGACGGTTTCGACGTCCATTGCTATCTCTGACTACTTGTCCCACCCCGTAAGTGATTCTCCCGTATGCATGGGGGTTTTATAAGTGGGTTTGAAACAGCGTGCGCATCGGCTGTACTGTCAGCTGGACTGGTATTTTCGACGTGATCGTCACGCTGGTGGTCGGGTGGATACGAACCGGTGCTCTCGACGAGCGATCGAAACTGGCACTGTCGATTGTGGCTTGCCAGGGGGGTTCGTCGACGAGTGCGGCACTGGTGATAGCAGTGGTTGGCCGTTAGTCGTCCACGGGGGTAGTCTCCCCGAGGTGGTCCAGCAGTCGCTCGTGGAGCGGGCCGTTCGAGCCGAGAAGCGGGGTTCGACCGTCTCGCTCGAGTTCGAAGGGGTACGGGTCGCCAGCGTCGTCGGTGATCGTCGCGCCCGCCTCGCGCGCGATGACGATCCCGGCGGCGACGTCCCACGGGTAGGTGTCGTACTCCCAGATCGCGTCGGTGCTCCCACTCGCGAGGTAGCAGAGGTGGAGTGCGGCACAGCCCAGTCGGCGCACACCCCGGGCCTGCTGGTAGAACTGGGTGAGAAACGAGCCGTCGGGATCGTAGCCCGATAAGAGCATGCTCTCGTCGAGTCGGGTCCGATCGGTCGTGCCGAGCGGGGTGCCGTCGACGTAGGCACCCTTCCCGGCGACCGCGCTGAACGTCTCGTCGGTCTCGGGGACGTGGACCACGCCGAGGATCGGCTCGGCGTCGGCGACGAGCGCGATCGAGACGGCGTAGTTCGGATTGCCGTGGGCGAAGTTGCCCGTTCCGTCGAGCGGATCGACGACCCAGGTGTAGGTGGTGGCCTCGTCAGTCATCGAGTCCGTATCGTGCTGGAGTTCGTCCATCGGATCCCCTTCGTCGGGAACGACTGCGTCGCCGGCGGGCCGCATCGACGCCCGTTCTCCGCCGGCGATCCGACCCTCGCTCTCCTCGGAGACGATGGCGTGGGTGGGGAACTCGTTCGCGATCACCGTCGTGATTATCCGATCCGCCTGGTGATCGGCCTCGGTGACGAGGTCCGACTTGTCGGATTTGTAGGTGACGTCCTCGACACGGCCGTGGAGTTCCCGGAGGGGTTCCGCCGCGCTGTGGGCCGCTTCGACGGCGATGCGCTGGGCGCGTTCGATCATGGACTCGGGTCGGGCTTCGGTGAGTGCCTCGAAGCCGGCCGGCGGCTCGGCGTCGTCCTCGCGGATGGACCAGCCGAGTTTCTTCGTGATCGCGGTGAAAAAGCCGTAGCCGTAGGAGGTTCGAACGATGTGGGCGCGAGTGTCTGCACCGGTGATCAGGACGTCGTCGGTCGGGTCGAGGACCGTGTGGACGCGACCGCCGTCGACGGTGAGGCTGGTCTCGCCGTCGGGCCTGACGTGGATCTCGCTGGTCGGCGAACAGACGATCGGTCGGACGCCGAGGGCGTGGGTCTGGAGCGGGATGAGCTGCAGCGCGTAGTTGTTCGCCGGGTAGTGAAGCGGTCCGTTCGCGGAGAGGGAGACGCCGGTCGATCCTGTCGGCGTCGACACCGCGAGGCCGGTCCCCTCGAACTCCCCGACGTACTCGTCGTCGATGGTGACGTCGAGCGTCGTCACCTTCCGGCCGATCGGGCTCTCGGGCGGGACGTGCTCGATCATGACGTCGTTGATCCCCGTGGTGTCGATTCCCGGCGCCTCGATCGCGAGTTGCTGTCGACTGTCGACCCGGGCGCGCCCACGGATCGCCTCGTCCAGCGCGGCTTCCATATCGGACGGATCCACCCGCGCCAGGAAGGAGAGCGTCCCCAGGTCGATGCCGAGCATCGGCACGTTCCGCGGCGCGAACGTCTTGATCCCCTCGAGGAAGGTGCCGTCGCCGCCGAGCGTGACACCCAGCGTGGCCCGGTTCTCGTCGTAGATGGCCTCGATGTCGTCGCCCACGTCGACGGTCGAGAGGCCCAGTCCGCGGTCGGTACACCACGCCTCCAGACGCGCGAGCGCGTCGCCGGCGTCCGGACTGACGATCGCGACTACCTCGTCCGTCGTCGCCAGCCTGCGTCCCTGCATCGTGCGAGGGATGGGCCGTGATGGGTAAATTCCTGTCGCACCCTCCCGGTCGATACAGCGATCAGTCTGAGCGGCTACCGCTTTGTCCCGAAGTGATGGGATCCGCTGATACCACCAGTCGGGGGAAACGGACAGCGGTGTTCGTCTGGTCGGTCCCTGTCCGGCACCGGGACTGTTTATATTACGGACAGTCTCAACAGGTAAATGACTGGTCAACTCGACACACTCGTATGAACGGTTCGCAGCTCTTTGTCGACGAGCGAACGGGGGAGAGTAGACTTCGAGTAGCTCAAGGCAGAGGCGATCCCGATCGCGAAGTTGATGGGGTTCTTCCTCGTTTTCGGGCTCTCTGGGGGCTGTTCATGAGCCGGTCGATGGGTGCGCTCGGATTTCTGTTCCTCGTCGCCGGGCAGTTCTGGCTCGTTCTCGGCGGTGCTATCGTCCTCATGTACACGATTTCGCGGTCGATCACCCTCGCACGCGTCGACACACCTGCGGCCGGCGCCGACTCTGCGGGGCGCTCAGACCCCTCGGACCGACCGTGAGAAGGCATCTCTCCAGCGAACGTGGCCGGTTAGCTCCGTCGAGTGAGCGTGGTCGGGATGGCGCCGGAGCTAATCAGGGGTAAGAACGGAGACGATCGAGCCCATCCGTGTTCGTATGGGAATGGCCTGTGCGTACTGCGCCAGTGACGTCGATCGTCACGAACCCGTCTACGTCACCGAGAACCCGACAGCCGCCGAGCACGAAGCGTTCTGTAACTACGCGTGTCTCTCGGCGTACATCGCGGACAATCAGCTCACGTTCGGCGCGGCCTGTGAGTGGAATCCGTGAGTGCACTGATGTGCTCGATTCGACCTGGACGCTATCGGTGGGGTTCTACCCTGGGAAGGATGATTTCGCTACGTGGTCACAGTGGATGGTTCCACGCTGGACTCGTGACTCGACCGTTGCGTACCGGAAAACGGGCGGTAGTGAAGTGCGAACTGGTGGTCACCGACACTCAGAGTGGAGGAACAGGCTAATTTAGGCCGCGCTGGAGTCGATCCCGTCGATCTGGACGAAGCCGTAGTCGCAGTCGGGACAGTGCCACTTGACCTTCTCGCCTAAGTGCACCAGCGTGCTTGCGGCGCGGTAGAATACCTTCTCGTCGCCACAATCGGGACACTCGTGCTCGAGTTCGAGGCTCATGGACGATGTTCGTATCCGGACGAAATTGAGTGTACTGGTTTCTTCGGCGGGCCGGAATCTAGACGACCCGTCGGGACGTTCGGACGGATATGAGCACCACCGTCCACGAACTGCGAAACGAGATCCGTCTGGCCGTCGGGAGGCACGAACGGATCGAATCGACGGCCTTCACCAAGGAGGCCCTCGCTGCGATCTGTGAGGCCGTCGACTACCGACCCAAGAGTGACGGCCGCCCCGCCAAGTCGGAGATGCGTGCGGGAATCTTGTGGACGATCGACGAACTGGATACCGACGATCCTGCCGAGGCCGACCGACCGTTCCGCAAGACCGAGCTCGAATCGATCCTTGCGGCGCTTTCCTGAGGCGGGCGTCTCGCCCCCCTCGTCACCCGTGACGACGATTTGACTGGGCCAGCGGCGGATTGGTCGTCGGTGAGTCGGTGACGACGAATTCGGGTCCGCCATACCTACTGGTGTCTGTTTTGGCGTGGTCGACCCCACTTCAAATCTTCACAGGATAAAGTTTGAGCCTATGATTGTTCGGCGCTCATGTCCGAACGTATGCCGCAACCGTATCGAGGTGGGCCCGACGGCACGTCTAGATTTGTGTTTGCTGATGGGCGAGAGGCGATACACGTTCCACGAGACAAAACGGACTATTCGGCTCTACAAGGTGGGTATCCGCTGGCGGAGGAGTTTCTGGACTATCTCTCCGAGGAGGATATCGACCTTCTCGCGATCGACGACGGCGAGCAGGTCTACGTGTTCGAACGGTCCCAGTATCTCCGAGGGAGTCGCGTCGGACACGCTCCGTACCCGATGAAGCGGGTCGCTCCGTTGGACGATGCGACCGTCGGACTGCAAACGAGCGGCGAGGATGGAACTGAGTCGCCCGAGGGACTCGTCGACGGCGACCGTGAATCCAGATCGGACAGGGACGAGTCCTGGGGATCCGATCACTGACGAGTACCGACGTGACGCACCCTGAGGATTTCGCTCGGTCCCAGCCAGATGGGTGTAGTGACCCGGACTTATAGTGTGCCGTCGCAATGGCTCGCGTATGCCCATCTACACCGGTCGCGGCGACGAGGGGAAGACGGATCTGCGGGACATGTCCCGTGTCTCCAAGGCGAGCGAGCGGATCGAGGCCTACGGCACCGTCGACGAACTGAACGCGTTGCTGGGAACGATCCGCCCGACCGGCCACGAGGATGTCGACGACAAACTCGCCACCGTACAGAATCACTTACACGTCGTCCAGGCCGACCTCGCGAATCCGGACCCCGAAGACGATGATCCGCAGGTGGGGCCCGAACACGTCGAGCTGATCGAGACGTGGATCGACGAGTACGACGAGGAACTCGAACCGCTGACCTCGTTCATCCTCCCGACTGGGAGTGACAGCGGCGCGGCGTTACACCACGCCCGAGCCGTCAGTCGCCGCGCGGAACGGCGTGCCGTCGCCCTCTGGAACGAAGACGAGTCGATCAACGCCGACGCCGTCCAGTACCTGAATCGACTCTCGGACGGCCTGTTCACCCTCGCGCGCGTCGTGAATCAGCGCGACGGGGAGGTCGAGGAGGCGCCCCAGTACTGAATCTGCCCTGCGATCTAACGGAACGTATAAGGGCGGCCGTTCGGTACAATCGGGTACCGGGTTGGTGATCTAGTCCGGTTATGATACCTCCTTCACACGGAGGAAGTCGGCAGTTCGAATCTGCCCCAACCCACTGATTTTGCTGCGAGCAAATTCGCGAGCAGCAAATCCGTTCCGTTGGACAGTTCGAACTACGCAAGTCGCGCGCAGCGAAGCGAGCACGTCTTGCAGCAGTTCGAATCTGCCCCAACCCACTTCTCCGACGCACCAACGAGGAACGGAGTGACGAGTCTCCGTCGGAGAAGTGATTAACAACGATTCGGACCCTGGAAGGCGCAGCGCCGAACGGAGTGAGGCGACCGGCTTCCTCCGGTTCGAATCTGCCCCAACCCACTTTCGCACCTTATGCCGCGTGAACTGGTAAATTACAGAGGCCAGTGAATTCGTCTCGCCTCCTCCAAAAATTCACTGAGGCGCTTCACAAACCTTTGCGGAATCGTAGCACTTGCTCCATTGCTCATTTGCGATCCGGTATACCTGGTGTATTCGGTAACTGTGAAGATCTTCTAACTTTCACCACTCACCATATAAATAACATAAATAGAAACAACCAATTCATCAGTGGTCCTTCCTATCTGATATCGAATATCAGGGTAGCGGGCATACCCCTATTACGTGGTTAGAGGCCTTGGAGAAAACGTAGAAAAAACATCTGACTTTCAATATGTTGCCGGTATATTTACAAATGATCCGTCACACTAATCATATGTGACTAGAATATCACTTGAACACTCTCGCAATGGCGCGAAAACAATCTTAAAAGCCAGTTTAGAACTGACTGATGCCATTGATGCGTATACTGATGATGGTCAACGCATTGTCGGAAAACAAAACGCATCAGTCTTCGGTGGAAACGGCGCAAGGTTGATCGTTGAAGTCCCAGAGATGCAGGAAAGTGATACAGAAACGGTGGTGGAGGTGACTGCAGAGAAGAATATGGCGATCGATATGGCCACAAGCCCTGAAGATATAAAGTCGGATTTCCTGAATGTGGTGAATAATTTGCGAAGAAAGGATCCGGAGGACGTATTGGACAATCTGAGTAAACGGATGTCACCCAACGACTCGAAAGAGGTTGGTAGCTCGAACGGGTTTGGCAATGACGCTGCAACTATGGGGAAGGGGTTTGCTATCAATTATATTGTGGTCATGGTCTTCATTGTTTTGTTCACATTTTTTATGATGGCTATGATGATGCCGTGACTACCCATGTCTAACGATCAAAATACTAACTCGGTTGGATGGGTGATAGTGGCTATAGGTATCGTTATCCTTTTAATTGGACTTGGTATCCCTTCTACGCAAACACACTCTGCTGAAACATGTGTTGATGGTCCATATGGGGGCCAAGATTGCTACACTAGTTCCGCTACCACGGCAAACCCATTATCTGGCTGGGCAACTGGTATGGGTGTATTTGCCATTATTGGTGGAATTGTTATTCTTCTACTCGGATCGGATGAAGCGGAATCTGCTACTTCTATCCCGCAGCAAACGGGGGATCGAAGCTTTGCAGAACAATTAGAAGAGCGCCAAGACGATTAGTTCAGAATTAGCAGCAAGATTGAGAAGTGAGTCTTCCTGGGAATTTGTGACCATTGGATTCAACCCTGCCCCCTCTCTTTATTGTGTAAACTGTATAGGTTATCCAGTCTCTCGTTTCGCTATTCCACTTCAGTGGAAGGCCGATTTCCCCATACATACTTACTAAGTGGGATTCCTAACGGTATCACGTATTGAGGGGGCAATAACCGCAATTGTTCCGAGTCAAGGGCCAGTCCACATCTCCCTAAAAAAGTCCCCGATCCATCCGATGCTATTGCGCCCTGGATGTCAGGCTAGAGATATTTCCAGCGCAACGACCGGAGCTTGTACCCGAGCGTCCCAGCCTGATAGCCGTTCCAGCCGCTGATCCCGCCGAGCAGCGTCGCTGCGTCGTACCCCTCCTCGTCGAGGACTGCCGTCGCTCGCTTGGCGACCATTCCCAGCTTGCAGACGACGACCACGTCCCGATCCCGTGGAATTTCGTCGAGTCGGTCGCGTAACGTCGTCTCGTCCCCCGACTGGAGATCGGTGTAGACCGGAACGTTGTGGCTGTTCTCGATCGCCGTTTGCTGGAAGTCCGTTCTCGGACGGATGTCGAGGACGAACGGCGGGCCTCCCGAGTCCAACCGCTCGTCGAGTTTCGCCGGGCGTATCTTGGTCATCGGATTAATATTGTACTGAGAACCCAAAACCGTGCTGGTTCGGCGCCTGCCATGAATCGAGACGTGCAGCGCGTATTGTCATTTTTAATTCGACATGGGACCGCCGCGATCCACGAAGTTTGACCGTTATCGTTCAGTCACGATCGTCAGCGTCGTTGCCATATACCGACTCCTCGTCAGTCCGTCTGCGAGTGTCACGACGGGCAGTTTGTCGTCCGCATCGGACGATAGCCGTGCATTTGCACGCGCTCCGCCGGCCGTCTGTCCAACCGCGCCCCGGGTACAACTTGTCGATCCGTCTTGTGCGGACGCCGGCTCGGCGCTCGAACGAGGGTCGTGCCCGCCAGTGTCGACGACGCCGGGTAGCAATACCGGTCGGCTAGCCACCCTCCATTCAGGCCGTAGTGCGCCGGTGGAAGCGTTTCAAGGCCGGTGCCAGGTTCCTAACCGACCGTTTCCTACCGATAAATTGCGGTTGTCAGTGGAACGATGGGTCGGGATTATTGATCGACTCGGGCAATCGACGCACCCCACCAATTGGGGTTGAGAGTCATGACACCTGATCCAGCGACTCGGTCAACGGACGCGACCCGACGATCGGTACTGAAACACTCCACGCTCGGGGCGAGCGCCCTGGCACTCGGGGCCGCAGGAGCGACCGGAACGGCCCTGGCGCAGGACGAGGAGGACGACGAAGCGGAAGAAGACGAGGCGGAGGCCGTCGAATCCACCGTCGTGCTGTTCGGCGGCGACTATCGTCCCGGCGTCGCATTCGACGTCCTCCTGAGCCTGGGTGCGGATGGTACGGAGACATTGTTCGAATCCGCGGGCCTGACGGGCGAGTTCGACACAGCGTCGGAGTGGGACGTCTCCCTCGTCGCGTTCGATACTGGCGGCTCTGCACCCGAACTCGGTCACCTCATGACGTCCGAGGCGTCACTCGGTAGTGGGGATAGCGCCGTCATCGGCACGGACGCGTCGCTTCGGAACGGCGAACTGAACCTGATCGAGACGACGATCGCTGCGCCAGACACCGACGAGGACGCTGCGAACGGAGCCGACGCCTCGGGTGTGTCCCCCGATGACTACCCAGCTGTCGACGAGTGGCTCACGGAGACCGCAGTCGGCGCCGCCGCGCCGAATTACGACGAGACGATCGTCGATCAACGAGACCAAGAGACCGTTACCATCGGTGTCGGCACGGGCAGTCGAGGCTGGGAGTTCGATCCCGTCGCCGTCGCCATCTCTCCGGGCACCACCGTCCGCTGGGAGTGGACCGGCCGGGGTGGCGCACACAACGTCGAGGCCGAACCGGACGGGCAGATCGGCGAATCGGATTACGAGTTTAGCTCTGGCGGCCCGACCGCCGAGGGCGGGACGACTTACGAGCAGACGTTCGACGACGCGGGTCTCGCTCTGTACCACTGCGAGCCGCACCTGTCCGTCGGAATGAAGGGCGCGATCGTGATCGAATCGTAAGTCGGGGCCAGTCGCTGGTACCCACCGATCACGATTGTTGGACGGCAGCGTTTCCCGTCCTGCGGTGGCGGACACCACGGTTCAGTCGTCGCCGGTGATTCGTCACGGTCCAATTCAGGTTCGGGGGACGCCGCATATCCGCTGCTGTCGGTCAACACAGTCGCCGGCCCCGTCACTGCGAATTCGGGTGCTCTCGCGCGGTAGTCTCGCCGTCATCACCGTACGGCCGGGCGTCGGCCAGGTCGAACAGGTGGGTGATGTCTTCGCGACCGTATTCGTCGAGTGCCGCTCGGAGGGCGCGACAGGTGACCGTCTCCGTCGCGCCGACGGCGGCCAGTTCCAGGTAGCGTTCGCCCAGGACCGGCACGTCTCGATTGGTGAGGTGTTCGACGCCATGAATGGCCGTCGGTCGATCTGCGTCGAGATCGATCCCGTGTTCGAAGGCCGCCCAGTCGGTCCCCTCGATCTCGATGTCGACGCACTCGCAGGCCTCTTCGAGAGTGGTGTACTCGCCAAAGGCGTCCCAGACGGCCGGCTGCAAATCGACGTGGGTGAGGAGCGTGTCGAAGAGTCGGCCGAGTCGATCGGCCGTCGCAGCGTACTCGGCGGTCCGGTCGTCGATGGTCTCGTTGGCGGCCGCGACGCGTCCGCGGAGGTGTGGCAGGTCGAATCCTTCGCCGCCGTAGGTCAGGCAGGGTGCAGGGTTGGTGGCGTCGTCTGCCCGGGCTTCGATCCAGTCACAGGTTCGCTCGACGAGGGTGAGTTCGGAGGTTGGATCGGTCCCATCGCGAAAGAGGACCGTCTCTTCCCGATCGCCATCGGCGGGTTCGAACGCGAGACAGATGGCGAGCAACTCGAAGTACGACGAATCGCGGAAATCGGGCGGCTTTTCGTAGGCGCCGAGTGTCGGACTCACCGTCTCGATATCGAGAGCGAACCGGTCGGTCATACGGAGAGTCCGCTCGCGCCGACGGTATGAACGTACTGATGCGTCGCCGGGGATGCGGTCGGCGGGATCGATGTGACGCGCTAGTGGCCGTCACGTCCAGTCTGGGTCGATTTCGGTGAGGTCTGCGCAGGTGTTCCAGAGGGCGCGTCGGTGCGTGCGGTCGTGGACCCGCGGATCCGGGTCTTTCGGCTCGGTGTTATCGTAGTAGATCCCGGCGTCGACGTCGATTTCGTCGTCGACCAGGTGGACGATCGGGTCCGCGCCATCCGCGACGCTGGTGCCGACGAACGGGAGCAGGTCCGTGAGCCGGATGAACGCCCGAAGCGGGAGGCCGACGTCGCGGTAGAGGCCGCTTCCGGGGACGAACCCGGGGTGGAAGGCGGTGACGGGCACGTCGGGGAGGCGCTCGTCGAGTTCGGCCGCGAAACAGAGATTCGCGAGTTTGGAGCGAGCGTACGCACCGAAGGCATCGTAGTCGTCGGTGCAGGCGAGTTGGGCCGTGTCGAGCGCTGGCGTCGAGTCGGCGGTCGCCGTCTCGGTGGGGGACTTTTCGGTGGTCGACGATTCAGTGGGCTCCGATTCGCCGGTCGACGCGGAGGGGTCGATCGGGAGCTCTCCCCGGGTGTGGATCGCCGAGGAAGTGATGACGATCCGGCCGGCTGGCGCAGCCTGGACGCGATCGAGCAGTTCGTGTGCGAGGAGGTAGGGGGCGAGCTGGTTGACCGCGAAGGTGAGTTCGACGCCGTCCCAGCCCTCGGCACACTCCGAACTGCTGAGCGCCGCGTTGAGCACGAGTGTGTCGAGCGTGTCGGTGTGGTCACGGACTGCGTCGGCCAGTGTGTGGACGCCTTCGGGATCGGCGAAGTCGGCGCGGAAAAAGGTGGCCTGGTTTCCCGCAACTCGAATCTCGTCTACGAGGGCTTCGCCGCGCTCGCGATTGCGGCCGTTGACGAGGACGTCCCAGCCGCGAGCGGCGAGGCGTTTCGCGGCGTTGGCGCCGATGCCAGCCGTCGCCCCCGTGATCAGGACCGTCGGTGGGTTCCCAGTTGCGTCGGCGTCGGACATGAGGGGCCGTTGTGCTGGATGGGAGTTACGTCTTCGGGAGCGATTGGGTGATTTCGCGCGAGAAGTTACGAGAGGAGTACGGCGATCGTCGCGGCCGTCGCGATGGCGGCCAGGACGTACTGGTGGGTCGGCGCGGGCTCTTCGCCCCGATGAATTCGCTCGGGCTGGAGCGCGGTGACGACGGCGGCCCCGGTCGCGAGCAGGCCGAGGACGATACCGGCGGTACTGGACGAGAGGTAGCCGTCCTCGAAGGCCGCTCCCGCGTTCCCCACGACGAAGATGACGCCGACGAGAGCGATCAGGTAACTCTGGAGCGTGGCGCGGGTCACCGACGGCGCCGGTGAAGAGGTGTCCGGGGACTGCGTCATGTTTGGGTGGTGGACAGACAGTGCTGTAAACCTGATCGATTTTCGGCGGATGTGGGTGCTCGTCGGAAACGGGCGACTCCGTCGTCGAACCGCTCGATACAGCACACTAGTGATGGAAAGAATTATTATATCGACAATTAAAATTATACTCAATGTGCGTACGGCGTCAACGACAACCCCAGCCCCTCAGTCCCGTGGAGGGCCTCGATGGGTAAGCACAAGCGACGACGGCGGCGGTCGAAGCGCTCGTCGAAAAAAGACCGGTCGTCGGATCGCGCCGAGCGGACAGCAAACGAGCGGCGGCAGTCGCCACTGCTCGCTGGTGTTTCTGTCCCAGGCGCTCCCCAGCCGGCGATGGACGAACCGGCGACGCTCGGCTCGGCGGCGATAGCCCGCGCTGAGGAAGTCCGTGCGCGGTTCGAGAACAGGCCCGACGAGATCCCCGACGACAACAACCGGCGTAATCTGGCGTCGTTAAAGCGCAACTGGGACGTCCACGAGGAAGCAGGGGCCGGGGGTGACGCTGGTGTTCCCGAGAGCGTCCGCGAGGTCATCTCTTCGTCGGGGCGATCTCTCGATGCATCGACCCAGCGTGCCGTCGAAGACCTCCTGGGTGATTCGTTCGGCGACGTGCGGATTCACACCGGCCCGAAGGCGGCGAACGCCTGCAAGGACATCAGCGCACGGGCCTTTACCGTCGGCAACCACATCGCGTTCAATTCGGGTGAGTACGATCCGGAAAGCTCCGAAGGCCAACACCTGCTCGCCCACGAATTAGCCCACGTTCGCCAGCAAACCGACGGTGCCCTCTCGATGATGCCCCAGGAGGGCGTCGAGCTGGAGATCGATCCCGACCCACAGCTCGAACGCGAGGCCGAGGCAACCGCTCAGCGGGTCATGGAGGGCGGTGAACTAGGTATACAGCGGCTGGGACAGACGGAGGTCCACGTCCAGCGCGTCCCCAAAGACCAGATGTTCAGCGCGCTGGCGGTGTTCGAACTCGAAAACGAGGGGAGCGAGATTGGGGCCTTCCAGCGCGAGCAGAACGCGGACCGAATCGAGCACGTCCGGAGTGCGATCGAACGCTTCAATGCGCAGACGAACGAGGTGGAGGAGCGACAAAACGATCGCGCGTTACAGAAGTTGATCGAGAACGAAGTGGCTGCGACGGACGCCGAGTTGACGAGCGATGGCCGAATCGAGGGCCCCAAAGACGTAACCGAGGGGCACTTCCACCACCGGACGGCCAAGGCAATTCTGGCGAAGGATTTGCCGTCCAAGTCGGAACTGCACCAGCGAAAGCAGGAGATCGAAGACGAACTGGCTTCCGAACTGGAGCAGGTAGCACTGACTGAGAAACAACGCGAAAAGCTCGACGTGGGCGTCGAACACGGGCTCGTCGGGAACCTCGCGGAGAAGACCGCGTTCGGTATTCTCAAACGGCTCGACTCGGTCTTCGGTGCGTTCGGTTCGATGGGGTACAAGGTGGTAAAGGAGAACTGGGGAACCATCGACGGCGACATCGTCGAACGCGCGATCGAACTTCGGGAGGAACTGATGGAAGAGGCTGTGCACACCTGGACTCCTGGCGAGAATACCAAATTCTAGAATATGGAAGTGAATATAATCGGAGAAGATTCGGACGATATCGGAACGGAGGTTACAGACAGCAAAGGAGTTGTGCATCAAATTGAGATGCACAAAGATAGTGGCGTGATATACGCCCACGAACAAGATGGCTACGCGGATGATCCCTCCAAACGAACCAATGAGGAAACTGAGCACGGAAACCAGGCCCGTCGCCTCTCCGAGTGGCACGTTTACCGCGAGCGCGGTTACGATACGGTGACGCCCTTCGCCAATCCTGACCGGATCGTCGCGGCGATCATGGCAATTCTCGATATGACGGCTGTCGAGGTCGAGCACTTCTTTGGCGATCTGGAAGCCGAACTGCTCCGCTACCAGAACGGGTCCTACGACCACCTGCCGTTCGAGGACGTCGATCCGTCGGAGCTCTACGTCTATCGCCAGGATATCTGGGTCACACCGGATCCAACCGAGGCCGAACCACCACTACTCGAACAGTTCTGCGAGTACGTCGAGTCGCCGCGGCAGACGCTCGGCGAGATACTCGGCGACGGTCCCGATCCCCGAGACTCACTGCCAGCGTACGAGATCGAAGCCGTCTCCGACGTTCACTATCTCTATAGCGACGGACGATCGCGGGAGGAACGGTGGGCCGACCAGCCACTGGATCGAGAGCCCGACGCTCGGATCGAGATGCTGGCGATCGATCCGGACGCATTCGACTCGTTTGCACAACTACTCGCTTCACACCTCGGCAACCAGATTCGGGATCGATTCCTCGACATGGGGCTGCATCCACCGAAAGTGTTCCAGACGCCGGGACTCGGCACGCACGACGCGATGATCAAACAGCAATTGATGCCGATGTACGACCGCCATTTCCTGGCCAGCGAGCACGACAGCCCGTGGGACCAGAACGCTGGCTTCCTGTGAGGACGGCAATTTTGCAATTGAACCGATGCTGCAGGACTATCGTGATTTGGAAGCGTACCGCTTTGCACGTGATAGCAGGCGGCGAGAACGGCGGTTAGTGGCTGGCCAAAACCGAGATCCGTGCCTAGGACGTACCCGACGGAGCCCCGATCCCGGCGCTGGTGGCTCTATCACTCGAGGTTTCGCGCGGTGTCGATTTCCTCCCGCGCGGCGGCCATGTCCGCCGGTCCGATCCGAAGCTCCACGTTCTCATCGAGCAGCAGGTCGCGCATTTCGAATCGATTCACGCCCGCGAGTCGTGCGGCCATCCTGAGGGTCACGTCCCCATCGTCGTATAACGACACTGCAGAGGCGATTCGAGTCTCCTGATTCTCCTGGAAGTACTCCCGGAGCACGTGTCGAATCGCGTCGCTCTTGTTCTCGAAGACCCCGGCACTGATGGCTCCCTCCATGAGGTCGGTGAGGTCGTCGGGGATCGTGGCAGTGGTTCGGGACATCGCTTCGCTATCCACTAGCGCTTCATACAATATATGAAGTGGGGTGGGCGAGGTGCTCGTCCCCCTCGCTCGAGTACTGTGCGGCCGAACCCGCGTCCTGTGAACGGTTCTACCAATGGCCACTATTAGAGAACTATCCTTGCACCTCGCCGTCGAACACCAGCGGTTCGATCAGGACGGTCTGGTGGGCGAGCTGCGGGCGCTTCGATCGGCCGTCGCGTTCGTACTCGATCAGATCCGCTTCGAACAGGACGTCGAGATTGCGACTCACTGCGCTGACGTTCCGGTCGACCGATCCGTGATCCAAAATTCGGTGACCAAAATTCTTTCCCCGAACGTGTTTTATCGATTTCATTTTATACTCGGATACGAACGGTTAGTTGATGGCAACATCCGAATCAGTCTATCGTCGAATTGGCGGACGAGAGGCCGTCGAGGCGGTCGTCTCTGACTTCTACGACCGTGTGTTCGACGACCCGCTCCTCGAACCCTACTTCGAAGAGTCGGACCGCGGTGCCCTGTACGCCCATCAGGTCCAGTTCGTCAGCAGTGTCGCCGGTGGTCCCGTTTCGTACGATGGGGCCGACATGCGCACGGCCCACGCAGGGATGGGAATCACCGACGAGGCGTTCGATCGTGTGGCTACGTACCTCCACGAAGCGCTCGTCGAGAACGGTGTCGACGACGCCCACGCAGACACCATCTTCGACCAGGTGAACGCGTTGAAACCCGAGATCGTCGAGGAATAACCAACCTTTCAGCGTCGACTGTTTTCGAATCGGCTCACCGCCGAGTCGTCGTCGAGCCGACACTCCGAATCGACCTCGCCCACGCTCTGCGTGACCGAGCCCGTTCACTGACTACTGGGTACCCGTACAATCAGTCGGATCGAAACATCGATAGGCCTGCTGTGAGCAGTGACGTGCATGCCACGATACGGCGATATCGAGTACGAGCGGTGGGCAAAGGGCGGGTTCCTGCTGGGTCTGTCTCTGCTCGCGTTCGGCGCTGGCGGTGAGATACTGGGAAACGCGTTCGTCGGTTCGCTTCCGGCCTGGGAGCATACCCTGTTCACGGCCTCTGAAGGCGTCGGGATCCTCGTCGGGCTCGTTTCACCGCTGCTCTTTGGGATCGCACTGCCGCTGACGGAGTGACCGAACACCCACGTCGATCAATTCCTCCGGAGTGTCGTCCCTCCTCGCACTGCAGCCACCCTCCCGACCCAGTCGAGAGTCGGGACCCCTTCCGGTCGTTGGACGAGGCCGCCACGTCGATTCTGCCCACAGCTACTCGATGCATCCCGTCGGTCTGCCAGGGTAACTGCCCTGGATTGCCTTCCTATCCGCTCCCCCTTGCCGCACGTGCCGAGTACGCCACGGGCCACGCATCGGCACCCGTGATGAGTCTCCAAGGGCTGCTACGGCGGTCCTCGACTGCTAGTAAACAAAGAAGCTAAATGCCACTGAGCTAATATCTCTGCATATGGGAATATTCACTCGACTCAAGATCGGATTCGGGATGGCCCGTCGGAGCCTTCGAGTGCTCCGAGCACACCCGAAGCTCCTCACGTTCCCGCTCCTTGGTGCGCTGTCGGGACTCGCGTTCTTCCTGACACTCTTCGGGAGCCTCTTCGCCACGGGACCGATCTTCCAAGAACCGGGGCCTGCCCTCTACGCGGCGCTGTTCGTCGCCTACCTCGCCGAGACGTTCGTCGCGTCGTTCTTCACGGCGGCGCTGATCGCCGCGACACGGACCGCCTTCCAGGGTGACGAGCCATCCATCCGCGGCGCGCTCGCGACGGCCTGGCAGCACAAGTGGCCCCTCTTCGCGTGGTCGGTCGTCGCCGCGACCGTCGGTGTGATAATCAAGGGAATCGAGGGAGAGGACAACCTGGTCGCCCAGATTGCGGCCGCCGTCTTCGCCGTCGCCTGGAGTCTCATGACGTACTTCATCGTGCCCGTGATCGTCTTCCGTGACCCGTCCGTCCGCGAAATGTTCACGGAGAGTGCGCGCACCTTCAAAGAGACCTGGGGCGAGTCGATCGGCGCGATGGGGGCGATCGACGTCGTCTCGTTCGTGCTGGTGCTCGGTGGGGGCCTGCTCGGCGGCGCCACGTACCTCGTCCTCGGTGGCCTCGGGACGGCCGGACTCGTCGCGACCGTGGTCGTCGGCGGGACGGCGATCCTGCTCGCCTTCCTGATCGGGAAGACGCTCTCGGGCATCGCGAAGACCGCGCTGTACCTCTACGCGACGGAAGACACCGCCCCGGAGTACTTCGAGGACATGGACTTCGGCGGACTCGGCGGCGACGACTCGACGGCGAGTTCGAGCGGACTCACCGGCGCGATGGGTAGTTCCGGACGCGGCCGAATCTGAGCCATCGGCTTCGGAGCGTCGGTTGAGTCTCACCGGACTCGGGTCGGTTCCGCGCGACGTTCGACTGACACGCTCCCCACGTCGACCATTGCTGGCGCTCGTTGCGTCCACTGTGTCGGTATGGTGGTGAGGTCGCCTGGATTCGGTGCCAGGTCGAACCGTGTTTTCTATTCACGCACCGCCAATCACTGTCCACTTCGGCGGTTGGGGTACGCTCGTTCCGTCTGGTCTCGGCATTGCAATTCCCGCTGATCTGTCTGTCAATAGAAAGAATAATTGCCAGTCAACACGACAGTTGAGCCGTGATTTCCGCCCTCGTTCGCACCGCCCGCGACCGGCTGACGATACGCCACGTTCTCGGGTACGTCGCGGCAGTCGCGATCGTCTACGGCATCTCACAAAACGCGAGCCTGGTCCTCGGTATCGCGACCGCGTTCGTCATCACCGAGGCGATGGCTGTCGTCCGCGAAGCACCCGGGATCGACGGCCGATGGGCCGGTGTCGGGATCGGGCTCTTCATCACGGGTATAAGCCTCGTCTGGTTCGCCTACGAGTACGTCGTTCCGGCGTCTGACGGCCTCCTGTGGTTTCCGGCACTCACCGCTGGGGTGGGTGTCTGGTTCCTGCTGGACGCTCGTCGCGATTTCGTCGAGGACCGACGACGGGATGGCACGCAGCCAGCGGACGACATGACTTCGAGCGAAGCGATGCTCGTCATGAGTCACGCCCACCTCGTCAGTACCGAACTCGAATCGGGGCCGAAGACGGTCCCCGAACTCGCCGCTGCGTGTGACCTCACCGAGTCTCGCGTCCGCGAGGTTATCGACGTCGTTGGCGACGACGGCACGATTTACCCGCTAGAGGAGTCGGCCGCGGATGACGCCACCCGATACGCGCTCGACGAATCGAAGGTGGGTGCGGGTGCGTTCGTTCGTTCCATCGTCGGCCCCGCCGCCCGCCGACTGGTCAGGCCGTTCCGCGGGTAGGGCCGAGCGCGACGCCGCGTCGAGCCATATGGGCGGCTTGCCCGCACAGGGCGTACGGGATTGATCGCTCGGATCGAAGTGCCATCGTGCAGTTCCTCGAGGTACTCCCGCTGGTCGTGGTGATGGTCTCCGGGCCGCAGATTTTGAGCGCCATCTTCCTCGCGACGAGCCAGCGCTGGCGGACGAACTCGGCGGCCTTTCTCGCCGGCGCTGCCATCTCGATTTCGCTCGTCGTGGGGATCGCGTACGTGCTTGACGTCGGCGTCGTCGGCCGGGGACGACCGTCGATGGCACGAACCGGTGTCGTCCTCGGGGCGCTCGTCCTCGCGATGATTCACACGTACCGGACGCGCGAGACGGCCGAGTCGCCGCGGTGGATGGGATCGATCGAATCGGCGTCGCCGCGCGCCGCGTTCCGACTCGGCTTTCTCCTGATGGGCTTCTTCCCGACTGATCTCCTCACCTCGATCGCGGTCGGTTCGTACCTCTCCGGGCGCGACGCACCGCTCTGGCACCTGGCTCCGTTCGTGGGTGCGACACTCCTGATCCTTGCACTTCCGTCGCTGGCGCTGATTGCGGGCGGTGCGCGTGCTGAACAGGCCCTCCCGAAGATTCGCACCTGGATGAACGACAACTCGTGGCTGGTCTCCGAGTTCGTTCTGCTCTTTTTCGTGGCCATGACGCTCTCGAACGCGACGCCGTGAGCCCCGGGAGAAATCGCGACCGATCGTCTCTCGCCTCGTGCGAACACGACACACTCATTTACTCGCTCGCCAAACTGTCAACCAATGACGATAGATCGATCGATGAACGCGGTCGACAACGCCGCGTCGGGATCGCTCCGCAGCCCACCGGGGTCCACGGAGCCCTGATTCCGGATGCGACTGGCCAGGGGGACCCTCCTCGCGATCGCGGCGGTGTTCATCGCGCTCTCGGTGCAACTCGTCTTGCCGTTTCTCCAGTACGTCCTGGGCGCCGTCTTGCTCGCGTTCGCCCTGTACCCGCTACAGCGACGGCTCGAACGGCGCGTCTCTCCGATGGTGGCCGCACTGACGCTCGTGAGCCTCGCCGTCGTCGCCGTCGTGGTCCCGTTCATCCTCGTCCTTTCGGCGATCCTCGACGAGGCGCAGTACATCCTCGCGAACGTCGACGCCGAGACCCTCCAGATCGACGTGATCGAAACCAGGATTTGGGAACTCACGGGGTACGACGTGACGATCGACGGCCAGCTGGTCGGCTCCGGGCAGGATCTCGGACGGACCGTTCTCGAACAATCGACGGCTGCGTTCAGTTCGCTCACGACGTTTGCGATCGGCATCGTCCTCGCGCTCTTTCTCGTGTACTACCTGCTGAAAGATGCGGAGGCGCTGGTCGCGTGGCTCTATCGGACGATGCCGTTGCCCGAGGACATCCAGCGGGACCTCTACAGTGAATTTACCGACTTGTTGTGGGCGGTGCTCTTCGGACACGTCTTCGTCGGTGTCGTCCAGGGGCTCGTCGCCGGCCTCGGCTTTCTCCTCGTGGGAATCCCGAATACCGCGTTCTGGACCATCGTGATGGTCGTCTTCGCGATGGTGCCCCTCGTCGGAACGATCCCCATCTGGGGTGGTGCCGTGCTCTATCTCGTGATACTGGAGCAACCGGTACTGGCCGGTGCCCTGTTCGTCTACTGCGTCGTCGTGGTCGGCGTCACCGACGACTATCTGCGGCCGTTCGCAGTCGACCGCTACGCGGAACTCAATCCGGCCGTCATCTTGCTCGGTATCCTGGGTGGTGCCTACGCCTTCGGCGTGATGGGCCTGTTCTACGGGCCGATCGTCCTCGGCGGGTTGAAAGCAACCTTGCATGTTATCACCGAACACTGGGTGCGACTGCGGAGTGTCGAGGGGCATCCCGGATAGTCGGGCCGGATGATGTCGACGCAACCCGAACGACGGCGAGGCGATCCGGACGATCGAATTCGATCGCAGCCGGTCCTTTCGAGAGGCACGTGCGAACCTGCCGGCTCCGGAGCTGGCCGGCTCGATCCGTCGTGACCACCAGTCCTTTTGCGTGCGGGCGTCGAGACCCGACTGAGACAGAGTCGTGTCCGATCGTGAATCTGGCCACGCCACCGATGGTGAGGCCTCCTCGAGTGATGGGTCGTCGAGGCAGGCCACAGTGGACCAGCGCCCGACCCGAGACGTCCTCGACTCCGTCATGGAGAGTGGCGTCCACGAACTCAATCGCGAACGCGGCGGCCTCTTGCTGTCGGGGTTCTCGGCGGGGCTCGACATCGGATTCGGGCCGCTCCTGATGGCCGTCATCCTGACGCTCTCGACCGGTGGGTTCGGTGATCTCACTACCGAGCTTCTCGTCGCGAGTGCCTACGCCGTCGGGTTTATCTTCGTCATCATCGGCCGCTCGGAGCTGTTCACCGAACACACTACGCTCGCGGTGGTTCCGGTCTTAGACGGCGAGGCGACGGTGACACAACTCGCGCGCCTCTGGGGACTGGTCTACGTGGGGAACGTACTCGGTGGCGCCACGTTCACGATCCTGGCCGTCGTGCTGATGCCGGGACTCGGCGTCGTCGATCCGGCTTCGTTCGTCGAAATCGCGTCGAAGCTCATCACGCACGACCCACGCTGGCTGCTCGTCGCCGGGATCTTCGCTGGCTGGTTGATGGGATTGCTCGCCTGGCTGCTCACCGCCGCTCAGGACACGACGAGTCGACTGCTGCTCATCTGGATCGTCGCGGCGACGATCGGACTCTTGCACCTTCCTCACTCGATCGCCGGCAACGTCGAAGTGCTCTTCGGGCTCGTCATGACTGACGCGATCACGATCGGCGACTACGTGGTCTTTCTGGTGCTTGCGACGATTGGGAACGCACTCGGTGGCGGGATCTTCGTCGCGTCGATCAAGTACGGTCACGTCGTTCGCGGCGGCGGGTAGTGGTTTCGCAAGGCTGCATCGGCCCGTCACGTCGCTGTACAGTGGCCAGATCGGGTTTCAGCAGGTGTGATCTCCCCGAAACTCACTAGATGAACTGACAGTCACTACTATATGGGATGAATGTGGTTGTGTACCGTATGGCAACCAAAGAAGTAAATCTAGAGAGTACGATCGGCGGATTCACCGCAACCGGGCAACTTCACACACTGTCGGTCTGGTTCATCCTCGCGCTCAGGCTGATGATGGGGCTGGCGTTCTTCCAGAGCGGGATCGAAAAGGTGCTCGCGGGGGACTTTAGCGCCGGCGGGTACCTCGGCAGTCGCCAGGCTGGGCCGGCCGCAGACCTGTTCACCTCGATGGCCGAGGTTGGCTGGTTCGTCGAGTTCGTCAACGTCGCCGTCCCCTGGGGCGAGGTCCTCATCGGACTCGGCCTCCTGTTCGGCGCCTTCACCCGCCTCGCGGCGTTCTGGGGCGCGTTCATGATGCTCATGTTCTACCTCGGGAACTGGTCGGTCGACCATGGGTACATCAACGGCGACTTCGCGTACATGCTCGTCTTCCTCTCGGTCGCCGCCTTCGGCGCCGGTCGCATCCTCGGCCTCGACGCCTACATCGAATCCTACGACGTCGGTGGACAGCCGCTGATTGAACGGTATCCGGCGCTCCGATACATACTCGGGTAATCGACGGCGTTCGATAGCTGAGTGTGACGGTACCGTGGTGGGCCGGGCGGTCGTCGCTGGCCGGCCCGCCACGGGATTTATGCCCGTGCTCGTGGGCAGCCTTCCACGCCCATGCCAGTCGAAAACCTCGCCAGAAGCAGGGTCGTCACCGCTGACACAGACGAATCGGTCGCCGAACTCGCCAGTATGATGGACGACGAACACGTCGGGAGCGTCGTCATCACGGACGGCGACGAGCCGGTCGGGATCGTCACGGATCGCGATCTGGCGACGCGCGTCCTCGGAAACGGGTCGAACCCGGACGAGACGACGGCCGAGGACGTGATGTCGGAGGAGCTCACGACGGTGTCCGAATCGGACGGGTTCTACACGGCGGCCGAACGGATGGCCGAGGAAGGGGTCAGACGGCTGCCGGTCACCGACGGCGACGGCCAGCTCTCGGGTATCATCACCGCGGACGATTTCACGGAACTGCTCGCCGACGAACAGGCCCAGCTCTCGTCGATCATTCAGGCCCAGCGTCCGGCCTACGACTGAATCGAGCGGGCGAACACCCTCCAGACGATGCGATCGATCACGTGACCGGGCCACTACACGTGATCGATTCCTGATCGTGTGTGTGTGTGTGTGTGTGTGTGTGTG